>OGMR01000021.1_pt1 | contig 68092 bp, 53 predicted proteins | sample 1573251 | NCBI WGS metagenome assembly OGMR01 (sample SAMEA2581979, study PRJEB24529) | metagenome | biome: Human gut stool | place: China | collected 2011
CGTAGATATGGAACGGAGTCGGGTATGTCTTTGCAATCTCTTCGACCTGTGCTTTCGTTACAAATGGTGTCTTCATGATATTCCTCCTGTATGTAGTAGGTGTTTCTGTTTATCAGCCTTTTTATTCACGCTCTCTATAATCTAGAAGTAAAACTGCGTTTTGTCAAGTAAAATGGCGTAAAAAACTTGATATCTAATTGAAAATAAATATCGAAGATGGTATCATAAACTATTATGTGCGGTTTTGGTACAGATGATTGCGGATACGGCGCAGGAACATACCGGAAACGACTGCGGACCGGATGCGGTCCGTTGGTGGGATAAAATAAAAAGAAAACAGGAGTGTTGGATACATGGCAGATAACGGCGAATCAGGAATGAATTATGACAATATATTTATAAGGATGCTGAGCAGAGTGGGTGATGCGATGCTTTTGTCCATTCTTTTCGTGCTTTCGTGCGTCCCGATTATCACGATCGGCGCAGCATTTACTTCACTTTACTATACAGCGATGAAAGGAATCTCCGGCGATGACGGTTATATCTGGAAGTTCTATACACGGAGCTTCAAGCAGAACTTCAAGCAGGCAACCGGTATGTGGCTGCTCTTTTTAGTCGCATTTTTCATTCTGTCGGTAGATATCTGGTTCTGGATGACACAGTGGAAGGCAACCGGAAATGTAATCGCGAAGCCGTTTTTGTTCGTGAGTGTTGTGCTTCTTACCCTGGCAGTTATGACGTTTACTTATACATTTGCCCTGCAGGCGAAGTTCGATAATTCGTGGAAGGTTCAGCTTCGGAATGCATTTTTGATGAGCATCAAGAATTTCCCGATGACACTTTTGATGCTGCTGACTTATCTTGTGATTGCGTGGTGTTTCTATTATGATATCATTATTTCAATCATCGTGTATGTGGTGATTGGATTCGGTGCGGTTGGTTATCTGTGGGCGTACATTATGCTCAGATGCTTCAAGCCATACCTGCCGGAAGAAGACCTGCATGCACATGATGAGAGCGTATTGTTGCATGAGGTTGATAAGGATTTGGACGAGGAATCCGGGAAGCCGTAAGGATAAAAACGATGAAGGCAAATGCGAAAAAAGAAACTATATATGTGAATATCATCATGCTTGCGGTATTTTTCTTCGCATTTCTGGGAACAGAATACTTGTTTGATAATTGTATGATGTACGTGACAGATGCATCCGGTGTAGTGCGTGCGCAGAATCAGATGCTTGGCGTAAGTGCAATCGGTTTTCTGCTATACAACTGGATTTCCGGCTTCTTCGCGGATAAGAGTCCGTGGGTGACCGGGGGAACCGGACTGTTTACGTTCGGCATTGGAGCCGGATGCATGGGCTGTATTATCCTGCATGCGGAATATGTGCAGATGATGATCGCGGGCGGAATACTGTTTTTCCTGCTGGGCGTGCTTGGGGCTGGCGTACATTACCGGATGGCGTACTCAGTTTATGATCGTGCAATGCTTGCGAGATGTGTTGGGTTTGCGTATGCCGGGGGAATCTTCCTCCAGTTTCTGAATAATAATATGATTCATGAAAATCACACCCAGGCGGTTGCACTGTGTGCAGGGACCGGGTATCTGCTGTTTGTGCTTTGCACTCCGGGCAGGAAGGGAAGTCTTCCGTGTCAGGAGCAGGAGGGTGGATATATCATCGCCGGACAATCGCAGGAGGCTGCCGGACAGAAGGACATACAATATCCTGTTTACGTCGGGATTATGCTGATCGGAATAGTCTTTCTCCAGACGATTGTATTTACAACGCTTGACAATGCGGTTACTGCGGTGCATGCATCGGGCGACGTGGATATTGGACAATGGCCGCGCCTGCTGCTTGCGTTAAGTGGAATTGCGGCTGGCTTTCTGTATGATATACGCGGTCGGAGATGGATGCATATGATTATGTATTGCGTGACGCTTTTGTCTACAATCTGCGTGATCGTGATTGGGTTTGGCGGACCGTTCCTGCTGGGGCTGCTTGTATTTTATCTGTCTGCAGGCTTTTTCTCAGTATATTTCACAGTTGGATTTATGGATATTTCCTATCATAGTGCGAAACCGAAGTTGTGGGCCGGACTGGGTCGGGCTGTGAATAATGTATGCGCACTGATGATCATGACATTGGCAGGCGGATTCGCTTCTGTGCGATATGAAGTGATGATTGTCGCGGTCATTCTCTTTTTCCTGATCAGTGTGTTGGCGTTTTCGTACCAAAACATTCTGATAGGGATGGAGCTTAGAAGCATGGAAGCTGCAGCATCTGCATTGATGCCACAGACAGGCGGGGCAGCGGAATCGGAGAACAAGCAGGCCGATCTGCCCGCGATGGATAAATTTACAGCCTTCGGCGAACAATACAGCTTGACGGACCGGGAGCAGGAAGTGCTCCGGGCATTGCTTTCCTCAGGCGAAAATGTGCAGGATATTGCACATACACTTGGTATCTCCCGGGCAGCAATCTATCGTCATATCTCGAATATGAATGAGAAGACCGAGACGAAGGCACGTATGGGACTGATTCAGTTCTATTATGGGTGGAATCTTGAAAAATAGCGTATTTTTGTGCATTTGAGACATATGTCAACTACCATAGCAGGCAGAAATCTGCTATGGTTATTTTAGTTTATGGACATTTTTGCTGAAATGAAAACAAAAAGAAAGAGGAGGAACAAAGCTATGAACAGGAAGAAAAGACTATTACCGCTTCTGATGGCATTGCTTTTGATCGTGAGCTATCTGCCGGTGATGCGAAGCTATGCGGCAGGGACGTACACAGTGAAGATTGATGAATCTCACGGAGCGTGTGAAGCGTCCGATGGAACGTTTACTTATAAGGATGGAACCAGTGTGATGGGGACTATGAAGATAGTTTCAAGCGATACAGGTAAAGGGTTTCAGCAGTCGAGCAAGCAGATAGAAGAGGTACAGGAAAATACGGTATTCACCATTACTGTTACGCCAAGTGAAGGATATCAGGTAACTCTTCGGTTGAATGGAAAAACTGTGCCGCTGACAGGCGGTGAGGGAAGAACCATGACAGGAACCATTACGGCGACTGGCACAGATCAAAACCTGGGTATTGAAGCGCAATTCACCAGAAGCGGAGGTCAAGGCTCCGGTGGTGATCCAAATCCGGGAGGACCATCGCCATCAGGTTCTGTTACGTTACAGCTCGAGGGTAATGCATTTTCTGGAAGTGCAAGTGACTTTTACAACGAATTAAAGCAGGCAGACCCGCGCTTTGAAATTTATGCAGATGCAGGTAGTGGGTATAAGACAATGAGCCAGCTGGTTACAGATAGCGTTGTGACATCGAAAGGAAATGGTGTTTATGAATTTAAAACAGAAATTACACCTGTAAAAGTGTATATTACTTACGATGTGGCTAACTATGATTTGTCTGCATTTGGAGGAATAACGATTGGAAATACAGAGAGTACAGCGGCGTCAATCACAGCCGGTATGCAACACATCCAGATTGATAAGAAATCTAAGTCATTGACAGTAACCTGGGCGTATGACAGCGATTCCTTCGGCGCGGACGCATATCTGGAACATGGAAAGGCACAGATAACCGCGATTGAGGGTGTGAGTGATTTTTCAACTCTGTTCGGAGGCAATCCGGGAGATGCTAAGGGCGGAAATATTGCGGTTCCGGCGGGAAAGAAGGTAACAATTAAACTTGTTCCGGATTATGGCTATCAGGTCGCAGGATTGCAGTTGAACGGTGGCGTGACCTTGCAGCCGGATGATGCGCAGACATCGACGTTTACATTTGTTATGGGTAATAGTCCGGTTCATATGAAGGGGCTTTTCACGAAGGTATCGGATACAGTGAATTCAAACAGCAAACAGATTGAGGCTGCAAGCATTACCAATGGTGCTAATGCAGCCGCAAGCGGCAATCTGAGACTGACGGTATCGGATGCAGAGAGCTATGACACGACGGCTGCACAGGCGCTGGTATCCGGTGCGCAGTCTGCACAGGCAGTAGATCTGAAGCTGGATCAGATTGTGAGTAAGGGAAATGGTTCGAACTGGGAAAAAAATATTACAGAGTTTGAGAAACCAGTCACATTGAATCTCGCACTGGATAATTACGATGCAAACTATGATTATACGGTTGTGCGTAACCATAATGGCAAGCTGACCGAGCTTTCGACAACGGTCGAGCAGGGAACGATTTCCTTCGAGACAAATCAGTTCTCAACCTATATTATTGTGAAGAAGTCGAAGGCTGCAGGCGTGGACAAGCCATCGACGACACCATCAACAACTACACCATCGACGACACCGGCAGCGCCGGATACAGATGTTACGAAGCCGGCAGCCAAGGATACGGCACCGGCAAAGACAAATGACACAGCTTCGCCAAAGACCGGAGATGCAATGCCAGTTGCAGGGATGATGCTTGTTATGGCAGGAAGCCTGACCGGGTATGCCGTAATTCGAAGAAAAAGAAGATAAATCCTCCATCCTGAATGGAAAATGTGTGTACCGCGTGCAGAGAAGAAAAATCTGTACGCGGTTTTTCTTTTTTTATTTGTTATTTTTTACACTTTCCAATATAATGAAACTATGACAAAAAATGGGAGGTACACATATGCCATACAAACGATACGGGAGACGCATCTTGGCAATTCTGCTGGTGGGGATTTTATTTATTACGAACTGGGGGATGAACAACGCGCAGACGATGGCGCAGGCAGCGGACGCAAAAAATTATGCGAACGTTGTTGTGTTTGCATATTTTAAGGGGGATACGGAAGGTGCTTCGTATTTCCAGACAAACCGTGCGAAAATCCTAGGTTTGTATGATGGCGCAAAGAACCGTTCTTTCACGAATTATCTGTCTGCTGTTTCCTATGGAAAACTTCGTGTGAAAAATTATTTCCCACAGGATGATGGTACAACACTTTCTGCCTGTGCACTTTCGGTCACGGAAGCTTCTGTGCAGGCAGGTGGAAATATGGATACGACGATCGTGAGTGAAATCCTGGCGAACATTCCGGCACTTTCCGGGCAGGTGTTAGACTATGACGGAGATGGATATATTGACAATCTCACTGTCATTATGAAGTCGGAGAAAGAATCCCAGACATCCGGCAATTCACTCGTCGCGCATCACGCATTTTATCCGACCGATAAGAGCTTACGATATGGCGGGAAGGAAGTCGGACATTATAACATGATCAATACACCACAGTTTTTAGGTGCAGGCAATACGACGATGGCTCAGGAATCCGGTGTGCTCGCGCATGAATTCCTGCATGGACTTGGGTTCCCGGATCTTTATACAAGTGATGGAACCTATCCGGTCGGGAACTGGGATATCATGGGCGGCGCAGATTATGGAATGTCTTATCCGCTCGCGTATATGCGGATGAAAGTGGGCGGCTGGCTTACGCTGGATACGGTTACTACATCGCAGACGCTAACGTTGGATACGCAGGATAAGCAGGACGGTCATCCGGCATATATTCTGAAATCACCGCTCAATGAGCAGGAGCTTTTTGTTGTGGAATTCCGGAAGAAGGATATGGGTCTCGACAGCTATGATCGGTTTATCGGAGGTTCCGGCGTGATTGTCTACCGGATCAACCCGGCAGTCGAAGGCTTAAGCAACCTGTATGGACAGACCGGTGTGTATGTGTTCCGCCCGCAACCGGGGCAGACAGGATATTCCCAGATGGCAGAGAGCGTCTATGAAGCATATCTTTCCAAAGAAAAAGGACGGACAACCATCGGCAAATTCGACCTTTCCGCAGGTCTCTCCGATGGAGCACTGACTTTCTCAGATGGAACGAATTCAGGAATCGTGATCAGTGAAGTTGGAAGTGCCGAGGGCAGTCAGATTACTCTAAAGGTGGATTTCCCGAAGGTTTCGGACTCTGCGAAATGGACGGATTGTGGATTTGCCTCTGCAGCCGGAAACAGCAAAAATGCATGGAACCAGATAGCGATGACGCTTTGCGGACAGAAACCGTACGTGCTTACGTATACGAAAGATGATGCAGCGCTTACGCTATATTCCTGTGAGCAGGACACGTGGAAAAAACTGTATCAGCAGAAAATCTCCGAGAACTATGGAAATGAAGTAAAGCTCTGTGCCTATAATGGATCGTTTTATTTTGCATATGCGGATGCGGCAGGGATAGAGATTGAAAAGTTGGATGCATCCTGCAGTCGCGTGACAGAGAAACAGACGATCGCAGGAGCTGCGGATTTTGATATGCAGGCTGGCGCAGATGGCGTGTATCTTGTATACACGCAGAACAATACGACTGCATATGCGAGATGCTTCAAAGCCGGAAGTTTGTCCGTGACAACCAATCTCGGAAGCTATTACACGACCGCAGGGACAAATTATTTCGCAGGCCAACCAAAGCTCCTTTCGATAGGCTCCTCGATGTATGCGTCCATACGGAATACAGGGACGATGGCAGTTCGCACATTTTGTCTGGATGCAAATGGAAACCACAAAGAAGTGAGTGATGCAGCGACAAAAGGAAGCACGTATGGCATGGCGACGGATGGAAAAAACCTGTATGTTGTCACATGCAGCGAAGGCATACTTGTCAACCGGTATGATGGAAAAGCATGGCATTGCTCAAAAATGAAAGATGGCACAATCTCGGATGTAGTTCCGGTGTGCAGGCAGGGAACACTGTTCGTGCTCACATCGGGTGCCTATACAGGGACAACCAATCTGTACCGGTATGATGTGGCAAATGACCAATTTGCGCAGGAAGGAGTCTCGCTCGATTCGTATTCTACATCGCAGACGATCTGTGCGGCGGATGGAACGTTGTATGTTTCGTATCTGCGTGGGGCAGACAAGACGTTTGTCATCAAGAAAAAGAGCGTGACAGTCACACCGGCGCCGGAACCAACCCCGGATCCGGGAACGAAACCAGACCCGGGAACGAACCCAGATCCGGGAACAAATCCAGAACCGGGAACAGGTGGCGAGACAACGACCACGACGGAGGCAGCTACGACCACGACGGAGGCACCAACGCCAACGCCGACACCAACCCCGACGCCAACCCCGACCCCAACACCGGTTGTAACGCCGGATGTGACGGTGTCTTACCGCACGCACATCCAGACCTTCGGATGGGAGAACACCTGGCGGCAGAACGGCACGATGTCCGGGACTTCCGGAAAAGCGAAAAGACTGGAGGGAATCGAGATCAAAGTATCCGGTAATTCCGGTCTCGGAATCCAGTACACGACGCATTGCCAGAGCTATGGCTGGCTGCCTTGGTCTGCAAACGGTGACATGAACGGCACGCAGGGGGAAGCAAAACGTCTGGAAGCAATCAAGATCCAGCTGACCGGATCCGACAAGGATAAATATGATGTCTATTACCGCGTGCATGCGCAGAGCTACGGCTGGCTTGGCTGGGCGGCAAATGGCGCACCGGCAGGAACCGCGGGTTATGCGAAACGGCTGGAAGGTATTCAGATCGTCGTTGTAAAACGAGGACAATCCTTCAATACAAAGACGGGAAATATCACATCTGCATATCCGCTTGGCTATTATGCAAAGGCAGGAACTTCGCCAGTTGTAAATGCGAAGGATACGTCCAACACGAATCCGCAGATTGCAGGTGAAACGCAGCCGAACGTGACCTACCGGACCCATGTGCAGAGCTATGGCTGGCAGGGCTGGAGATATAACGGAGCGATGAGCGGCACATCCGGACAGGCAAAACGACTCGAAGGAATTGAGATTAAGCTGACGAATGCACCATATTCTGGTGGCATCTGCTATACAACCCATGTGCAGAGCTACGGATGGCAGGAACCGACAAACAATCCATCTGCATGGCGCAGAAATGGAACGATGAGCGGCACATCCGGGCAGGCAAAAAGACTCGAAGCCATCTGTATTGCATTGACAGGAGACATGCAACGGCATTATGATGTATACTATCGTGTGCATGCGCAGAGCTTCGGCTGGCTCGGCTGGGCGAAAAACGGCGCACCGGCAGGAACCGCCGGCTATGCAAAACGATTGGAAGGGATAGAGATCCGGCTTGTGCCGAAGGGGCAGGCAGCTCCGGGCAGTCCAGCAAGATCCTATATCTCTGCATATTAAATAGAAAAACAGGAGAGGAAGACATTATGAACGCAAAATGGAAACGGCTAGTGACCGCAATTTTGATGATGGCGCTGCTGCTTGGACCGATTGTATCGATGCAGACACCGGCACGGGCGGCGGACGGAGAGGACGACAATACGTTTATTGTCGGCTTCGATGCGGAGTTCCCGCCATATGGCTACAAGGACGATAACGGCGAATATGTCGGCTTCGATCTGGATCTGGCACAGGAGGTATGCGACCGGAATGGTTGGACACTGAAGAAACAGCCGATCGAGTGGAACTCGAAGGATATGGAATTAAATTCCGGTTCGATCAGCTGTATCTGGAACGGATTCACGATGAACGGCAGAGAGGATGACTATACTTGGACAAAGCCATATGTCGATAATTCACAGGTGGTTGTCGTGCGTAAGGATTCCGGCATCACACAGCTGTCTGATCTGGCTGGAAAGGTCGTTGCCGTACAGGCAGACAGCTCTGCGCTTGCAGCGCTCACCGGAGAGGATGCAAGCGAGGAGAATAAAGCGCTGTGTGAGACCTTCAAGGATCTGCAGCAGGTGGGCGATTACAATAGTGCGTTCATGAATCTGGAGTCGGGCGCCGTAAATGCGATCTGTATGGATATCGGTGTAGCAAACTACGAGATCGAATCCCGCGGGGATAAATTTATGATGCTCGAGGATCGTCTGTCTTCCGAGGAATACGGAATCGGATTTAAAAAGGGAAATACTGAGCTCCGTGATAAAGTACAGGCAACATTGCTTGACATGCTTGCCGATGGTACATTTGAGGAGATTGCTAAGAAATGGGGACTGGAGGAATCCATCTGTCTGACTGCAGACGATGAGGTGCAGGAAGAGACAACCGCAGATGATAATACATTTGTTGTAGGCTTCGATGCGGAGTTCCCGCCATATGGTTACAAGGACGATAACGGCGAATACGTCGGCTTCGATCTGGATCTGGCACAGGAGGTATGTGACCGGAACGGCTGGATCTTGAAGAAACAGCCGATTGAGTGGAACTCGAAGGATATGGAATTAAATTCCGGTTCGATCAGCTGTATCTGGAACGGATTTACAATGAATGGACGAGAAGATGCCTATACATGGACGACGCCATATGTCGATAATTCGCAGGTGGTTGTCGTGCGTAAGGATTCCGGTATCACACAGCTCACCGATCTGACCGGGAAGGTCGTTGCCGTGCAGGCAGACAGCTCTGCGCTTGCGGCACTCACAGGCGAGGATGCAAGCGAAGAGAATAAAGCGCTTGCAGAGACATTCAAGGAACTGCAGCAGGTAGGCGATTACAACAGCGCATTTATGAATCTGGAGTCGGGCGCGGTCAATGCGATCTGCATGGATATCGGTGTTGCAAACTACGAGATCGAATCCCGCGGGGATAAATTCATGATGCTCGAGGATCGTCTGTCTTCCGAGGAATACGGAATCGGATTTAAAAAGGGAAATACAGAGCTCCGTGATAAAGTACAGGCAACATTGCTTGATATGCTTGCCGATGGTACATTTGAGGAGATCGCAGAGAAATGGGGCCTGGAGGAGTCCATCTGCCTGTCGCCGGACGATCAGGTGCAGGATGGAAATGCCGCTGCGGCAACTGCGACAGATACCACATCCACAGGCAAGAAGAACACAAGCTTCTGGGATAAGTTCTGCTCGATCACTAAGCAGCTTGCAGAAGGTCTGCTCGCATCCCTGGTGATCTTCTTCCTGACACTTTTGTTCTCCCTGCCGCTCGGACTTTTGGTTGCAGCAGGCAGAATGTGTAAGATTGCGCCGATCCGCTGGCTGGTGAAGTTCTATATCTCCATCGCACGTGGTACGCCGTTGATGTTACAGCTTTTGGTTGTATTTTACGGACCATACTATCTGTTTGGCGCGACACTTACGACAAGCTATCGTTTCCAGGCGGTTATCATTGGATTTGCCTTAAACTATGCGGCATATTTCGCAGAGATCTACCGCTCCGGTATTCAGGCTGTGCCACAGGGACAGCATGAGGCAGCGAAGATCTTAGGATACAGCAAGAGCCAGACGTTCTTCAAGATCGTGTTCCCACAGATGGCGAAGAACATCCTGCCTTCTGTTACAAACGAGGTTATTACATTGGTTAAGGATACGTCGCTTGCATTTGCAATTTCTTATACGGAGATGTTTACACTTGCCAAGCAGGTCGCTGCCGCACAGACGACAATCATGCCGCTGTTTATCGCAGGCGTGTTCTACTACATCTTTAATTTTGTCGTTGCGTTTGTGATGGAGAAGATTGAAAAGCGCATGAATTATTATCATTAGGAGGTCGCGTATGAACTTACTGGAAGTAAAAAATATTAAGAAAAGCTTCGACGATCTCGAAGTACTAAAAGATATCAGTATGTCGGTGGCGGAGAGCGAGGTTATCTCGATTCTTGGACCATCCGGCTCCGGAAAATCAACCTTCCTGCGCTGTATGACGATGCTGGAGAAAATTGACGGCGGAAGCATGGAGTACTGCGGAAAGGAAGCGGTTAATTCCGACAGCGGTGTTCCGGTTTATGCAGACAGGGCAACGCTGAAAGAGATCCAAAGCTACTATGGACTGGTGTTCCAGAATTTTAATCTGTTTCCGCATTATTCGGTTCTGAAGAATATCGCAGATGCACCGATCCACGTGCAGAAGCGTGACAAGGACGAGGTATATGCCGAGGCGAAGGAGCTGCTTCGCAAGATGAACTTAGAAGATAAGGGTGACTATTATCCATATCAGTTGTCCGGCGGACAGCAGCAGCGTGTGGCGATTGCCCGTGCGCTTGCGTTAAAGCCGAAGATGCTCTTCTTCGATGAGCCGACATCGGCACTCGATCCGGAGTTGACCGCCGAGATCTTAAAGGTATTAAAGGAACTCGCCGCCGAGAAGATGACAATGGTGATCGTAACCCATGAGATCGGTTTTGCCCGGAGCGTATCCGACCGCGTGATCTTCATGGATGGCGGAGTGATCGTCGAGGAAGGAAAGCCGGAGGATGTCATCGACAACCCGAAGACTGACCGTGCCAAGGCATTCCTCAAGAAAATGCAAGAAATGTAGAAAAAATCCCCTGCAGAGTGTGTCTGCAGGGGATTTTATTTTTTGTACGCTGTGCGTCCGTTAGAAAATATGATTACATCTTCTCCGGCTCGTCATACTCGACACCCTTCGTGTCGACGGTAACGGTCTTGATACGCTGGTCTTCAAGCGGGCGGTCCATGTAGTCGGTTGGAACATCTGCAATCTTATTCACGATATCCAGACCATCCACGATCTTGCCGAAAGCAGCATAGCTTCCGTCGAGATGCGGACTATTCTTGTGCATGATGAAAAACTGCGAACCGGCGGAGTTCGGCATCATGGTACGTGCCATAGAAAGAACACCCGGTTCGTGCTTCAGATCATTCGCAAAACCATTCTGTGCGAACTCTCCGCGGATTGAATATCCAGGACCTCCTGTACCATTTCCGTCCGGGCAGCCACCCTGGATCATAAAACCATTGATGACACGATGGAAGATCAATCCATCGTAAAACCCTTTCTTAATCAGAGAGATAAAATTCTTTACTGTGTTTGGTGCGATATCCGGATACAGTTCAAATGTCATAACATCGCCGGATTCCATAGTCATTGTAACAATTGGATTACTCAAATTTATCATCCTTTCTTGTAATTTTATCTAAAAGATGATAGTATAATACCATTATTGTAAAATTACATCAAGTGTGTAATTTTTCAAAAAGTTATGTAAACTAAAATGCAAAGAAGAGGTACGAAAAGTGGGAAAAACGGTGATTCGAGTCGTGAAGGGAATCATATTGTTGGTGGCGATTGTCACACTTGCCAATATGACCTATAAACATATACGAACCTATTACGATGATTATATGGACGAATACAAGGGAACGGAGTCGACACAGGGCGAAGATGTAACTGTTACGATTCCGGAAGGCGCATCTGTCAAGGAGATCGCGCAGATACTGAAGGACAATGGATTGATCAATTATCCGCGTGCATTTACAAAGCGTCTGCAGGACTCTGAGTACCGTGGCAAGCTGCATGGTGGTACATACACCTTGAATACTGGTATGACAACCTTGCAGATGATGGCAGCCATGAGCCCGACATTCGAGGAAGATCAGCCAGTCGATTATCTGGTTGTGCCAGAGGGCTTTACGGTAGAGATGATAGCAGCGCGGTGCGAAGATCAGGGAATCTGTTCTGCAACTGAATTTTTAAATGCATGCAAATCGGTTACGAAATCTGATTTTGCATATCTGGCAGACATACCGGCAGGTGCCAATGTCAATTATAAGGTACAGGGTTTCCTGTTCCCGGCAACTTACGATATTTATGAGTCGACGACAGCGGAATCATTAGTCGATTATATGTTGAGAACGTTCGACAACTACTATACACAGGAACTGCAGGATCGTGCGGCAGAGCTTGGATACAGTGCATTTGAACTTGTGACGAGAGCTTCCATTGTAGAACGTGAGGCAAAGGTGGATTCAGAACGTGCGACGATTGCAGGTGTTATCAACAACCGTCTGAAAGCAGAAATGCCTTTGCAGATGTGTCCGACTGTCTTATATCCATTGACCGATGGAATGTATGACAAGAGTCAGGTTCTGTACGAGGATCTGGAACTGGATTCTCCATACAACACCTATAAGAATGCCGGACTTCCGGTAGGACCGATCTGTAATCCGGGACTGGCATGTATCCAGGCAGTATTGTATCCGGAAGAGCATAATTACCTGTATTACCATGTTGGCGACGAAGATGCAGGTACACATATCTTTACAGAAAACTATGAAGATCACATAGATACACAGATTATTGGTGGACCAAACGGCGTGACACCGGATGGAGAAGCATCCACCGAGGAATCGACAACCGAAGAATCACAATAGGAATAAATAATGTATTAGGAGGGACGTTATGAGAACTTTTAATTTTAGGGCGCGAAACATCGGCGAAGAAAAATATCTGTCATACACAATGGGCGAGGATTGTGAGTTAGATGAGGATGTTTTGGATTACTGTCAGGACAATGCGCCGGAAGAACTGATAGAGATTATCTATGAAGAAGATGACGATTATGATTATCTGACCTACCAGATTACGGGTAAGACATCTCTGGAAGAGTACATCACACAGGAGCATGATTGCGAGAGCGTACTGCTCATCCTGCGGAATGTCGCACAGGAGATGATTTCCTTGAAGGAGCAGGCGATTCCACTTTCGTATGTATTGCTGAATCGTGGATTTATCTACGTGGATGCTGAGAAGAAGACAGTACAGTTCCTGTGCCTGCCAATCGAAAGCAAGGGCGCACTTTCTGTAGAATTCAAGAGCTTTGTACGCCAGCTGCTTGCGAACATGAAATACGATGTGGAAGAGGATCTGAATTATGTTGGTAAGCTCCTCACGTATATCAATGGAGATAACTTCAATCTGCGTGGCTTGATCGGACTTGCAGAGGCGTTGATGGAAGAGGAAGGAATCAGCTTCGAGGAGGCTGGAGCCATTGATGCAGACGGTGTAGAAGTTGTAAGTGCAGAGGAAGAAGCACCGGCAGAAAATATCGGTGACATCATGAACGGCCTGCAGGAAGAGGATGACGCACCACTTCCGGAGATCGGCGACGATGAAGAAGACGAAGAGGAAGAAGCAGAGGAACCTGTAAAGGAAGAGGAAGAACTGGAAAGTATCCTTCCAGCAGGTATGCAGGTAAAGGAAGAAGAAACACCGGTAGAGGAGAAGGTGGCAGAACCGACAGAGGCTGTCGAGGAGACACCAGCATCTGTCGAGGAAGCACCGGCACCAGAGCCAGTGATGGAAAAGCAGGAAGCGCCAGAGCCGGAACCAGTAGCAGAAAAACCAGAGGTTTCCCCAGCTGCAGAGCAGATCCTGTCACAGGTGAAGCCAGAGGGGGCAACAAATGGTGGCGAGAAGCTGCAGTTAAAGACAAACAAGAAGGAATCCGATATCAACCTGATCAAGGATCGGATCAAGGAGCTGGTTGGAGAAGTTCCATCTGCAAAGCCGACAGCACAGCCAACCAAGAATATCCAGACATTGGAAGATCTGGATCATTTCTTAGACAAGCCACCTGTGGTTAAGCGGAATGTGGTAAAGGTAAACCGTGCGGCAATCATCCAGCAGACAGAGGCTGAGATGGAGGCAGCTGAGGCAGAAGCAGCAGCTGAGACAGCAGAGTCTGCTGAACCGGAAACAACCGTACAAAACGAAGAACCGACAAGCGGACAGACAGAAAACATCAAGGTGCCTGTGATCGAGGATATCTACGATGACATGAACATTGAGAAGAAAAAGGACGATGAAAAGGACAAGAAGCCAAAGAGTACATCTATTTTGAATAAATCTGTAACAGAGCTTGTAAAAGATGCCGTTGGTGCTGTGAGTGCAGCGACTGTAGCAACCAATACGCCAAAAGCATTGCCATATCTGATCCGTGTAAGTACAGAAGAACGTATCATGCTGAACAAAGCAGTGTTCAAGATTGGAAAGGCAACCAGAGGCGTGGATTATACTGTTGGCGGAAACGGAGCTATCAGCCGTCAGCATGCATTTATTATCCAGAAGGATGGGGTATGTTATATCAAAGATAACAAGTCTACGAATCATACATATGTAAATGGAAAGCGCGTAGAGGATGGGGAAGAAGAAATTCTGACACATGATTCTCTCGTAAGACTTGCAGATGAAGAGTTTACATTTAAGATTCGCTAATTAGGATGATCATATCATGAGGAGGTAGCAAATGAAGGGGTTAGAGTTAAATGTAACAAAACAAAACGGAATGACATTGGTGGAGTATCAGCTTGGAGTAGCAGATGTCTATGACGACAGAGTGTCAGACAAGGTTGCACAGCTCGGAAATATTATTCCGTTCCAGTACAAGGATGAGGATGGAAAGAGAAGTATTGTCTCTTATGTGCATCATGACACTTCTCTGGAAGTGATGCTGCGTCAGACATTGAAGAAGGCAGATGTACTTGCAATCCTGAAGGGACTATTGTGTGCGTTTGAGATTGGTGCAGCAGGTGTGCAGATCTGTTATCTGGTACGCGATCTGAATTATATCTATGTAGATCCTGAGAGCAAGGCAGTAAAGTGCATTATGGTTCCTGTAAAGCAGGATCCGTTGGGACAGTCTGATATCCCGGATTTCTTCCGAAATATTGTGTCACATATGCGCTTTGATGAAGCAGACAAGGATGATTATGTAGCAAGAATCCTGACCTTGATCAATACGGATCATTATTCCAATATGAAATTAAAAGGACTTGTAGATGCGGAGATGGAGAAACTTGGCCTCTTCTATACAAGAGACGAGGGACTTAAGAAGGAAGCAGATACAACCGCAGCTCCGGAAGTACAGAACCAGAATGTAAAAGTAAATCGTGTCGGCGTGATGAACAACATGCGTCCACAGGGTATGCCAGCGATGGGACAGCCAATGGGGCAGCCGGTACCACCGATGGGTGGACAGCCAATGATGGGACAGCCAGTACCACCGATGGGCGGACAGCCAATGATGGGACAGCCGGTACCACCGATGGGCAGACAGCCAATGGGGCAGCCGGTACCACCGATGGGCGGACAGCAAATGGGACAGCCGGTACCACCGATGGGCGGACAGCCAATGGGACAGCCGGTACCACCGATGGGCGGACAGCCAATGGGGCAGCCAGTACCACCGATGGGGCAGATGCCGAAGCCAGAAATGCCAAAACCACAGGCACCAGCACCGGAGGCACCAAAGCCGGAAATGCCAAAGCCGGAAATGCCAAAGCCACAGGCACCAGCACCGGAGGCACCAAAGCCGGAAATGCCAAAGCCACAGGCACCGGTACCGGAGGCACCAAAGCCAGAGATGCCGAAACCAGAAATGCCAAAGCCACAGGCACCAGCACCGGAGGCACCAAAGCCAGAGATGCCGAAACCGGAAATGCCAAAGCCACAGATGCCACCAATGGGACAGCGTCCAGCGATGGGCGGACAGCCGATGGTGGGGCAGCCAGTACCACCGATGGGTGGACAGCGTCCTCCGATGGGACAACCAATGATGGGGCAGCCGATGATGGGACAGATGCCAAGACCACAGGCGCCACAGATGCAGAACGGCAACCTGATGGGACAACTTGGCGGTGCACGCCCGATTCCACACTTTGTGCGTAAATCAACTGGTGAGATCATCAATATTACAAAACCAGAATTTATCATCGGTAAGTCAAAGACGAAAGCCGATTATGCAATAGAGAACAACAGCGCAATCAGCCGGGAGCATTGTATTGTAATCCAGCGCGATGGCGTGAACTATATTAAGGATAACAATTCTACAAACCATACCTATGTAAACGGGGTAGAGTTGCAGCCGGGTAAGGAAGTGCTTCTGAAGCATAAGACAGAAGTTCGATTGGGAGATGAGGAATTCACATTCCTTCTGAGAAAAGGAGAGTAATATGGAGTACATTGCAACATATCACACCGATGTAGGTACAAGAAAAGAAACGAATCAGGACTCTCTTGCAATCAAGGTTGTGAACACAAAAGAGGGAAATGTTGCATTTGCAATCGTGTGTGATGGCATGGGAGGACTCGCAAAAGGCGAGGTTGCCAGCAAAGAGGTAATCGAAGCATTTTGTACATGGTTTGATGATACACTGGTGGATGAAATTCAGAATGGAACATTCACAGAGCAGAATCTTGTATCACAGTGGGATGATATTATCCAGACTCAGAATCGCCGGCTGGGCGCATATGGAGAGGAAAATCATTTGCAGCTTGGTACGACGGTATCTGCAATCCTGTTGTACAAGGATCAGTATTATATTGTGCATGTGGGCGACAGCCGCGTGTATGAGCTTACAAAGACAGCGAAGCAGCTGACAAACGATCAGACATTTATCGCAAGAGAACTGGCAGCGGGACGTATGACACCGGAACAGGCAAAAATCGATCCGAGACGAAGCGTACTGTTGCAGTGTGTCGGCGCATCGCCGGTTGTTGAGCCGGAATTTACAAAGGGAACTGCAACAAGAAATGCAGTTTATATGCTCTGCTCAGACGGATTCCGTCATGTGATCACACCGGAGGAAATCATCGAGAAGATCGGACCGGGTGAGGCGACGGACGAGGAAAAGATGAAATATGGAGCAATATATCTGACAGAGTTAGTAAAGAACCGTGGGGAACGTGATAATATCACAGTAGCAATGGTTCGCACGATTTGATTTAGAGAGGGTTTGCCATGACGAAGGAAGGAACCGTACTAGACGGAAAATATGAAATTTTGGCAGAAGTTGGTCGAGGTGGTATGTCCATCGTGTACCTTGCCCGTGATAAGCGTTTGAACAAGCAGTGGGCGGTCAAGGAGATCAAGAATGATGGAAAGAAATCCGCAAAGACGTTGCTTAAGGGATTGGAACGAGAAGCGAATATTCTGAAGAACGTAGATCATCCGGTGTTGCCGCGAATCGTAGATATCATCAATCAGGATGGAACGATCTACGTTGTTATGGATTATATCGAGGGTGATACGATTCAGGATCGATTGAAGAAGGAAGGCGCACAGCCACAGGAGTTGGTGGTAGAGTGGGGCTTGCAGCTTGCAAGTGCATTGAATTATCTGCACAACATGAATCCACCGATTATCTACCGGGATATGAAGCCTTCGAATGTCATGATCAAGCCGGAGGGCGGCGTAAAGCTGATCGACTTCGGTACAGCAAAAGAGTACGAGATAGAGAACAATGCAGATACAACCGCACTTGGTACGCGAGGCTATGCGGCACCGGAACAGTTCGGTGATTCCAAGGGACGTGGTATCTATAATACAGATGCAAGAACAGATATCTATAATCTGGGCGCAACCCTGTACCATATCGTAACAGGAAAGAACCCATGTGAGCCACCGTATGAGATCAAGCCGATCCGCGAGTGGAATCCGATGTTGTCCTCTGGATTGGAGAAGATCATCTTAAAATGTACACAGGCAGATCCGAACGACCGTTATCAGAACTGTACGGAGCTGATGTATGCATTGGAGCATTACGATGAGCTTGACGACAGCTACCGGAAGAAGAACAAGAAGAAGCTTGGGCTTTTTGCAGCAACCGTGTCATTGGCAGTTGTATCCGGTATCACAGCTGGAATCGGATATTCCGGGATGCAGCGGATTAAGCTGAACAATTATAACCAGTATATCGAAAATGGTATGAATTACTGCCGGGAAGAGAATTACGAAGCCGGAACGGCAGAATTCAAGAAAGCAATCGAACTGGACGGCTCGGAAGAAAAAGCTTACGAGCAGTACATACAGGCATACATTGATGCTACGAACAAGGCGGAGGAAGCCGGAACGGAATCTACGCTGAATCTGGATGATGCGTTGACGTTGGTTTCCAATCGAATCAGCAGTAAACATGGTGGTGTTGAGAAAAACAGCGCAGTGCTTTACAAGCTGGCACTTACTTATTTTGAGGAAGAGCGTTCTTACAGTCAGGCAGCCAAATATTTTGGCATGATTGACGAGAAGGACGAGGAATATGGAAAGCTTGCAGGCTTTTACAAATCCATTTCCGAGCTGCGATCTGACAGTACGTCGGATGCATCAGAGCTGATGCAGGCGGTAAATGATTTTGCAACCTACAACGAGAACAACTTTACGAACCAGGAAGCAACCAAGTTCGTAAACTATCGTATTATCGGCGAGATTTACAGTACAAACGTCAGCAAGGATGCGGAGACAAGCATCGCAGAACAGGCAAGTACGGTGATGGAACAGGCGGTTGCAGATCTGGACGAGTACACAGGCAATGATCTGGACGAAGAAGCAGTTATGGATATGAATTATCGTTACGACGATAACCTGATCATGATCTATGAGCAACTTGCCAAGGAAAATACAGATAATGAAACAGTTGCCAATGGATATTATTCGATGGCAATCAGTTATTGTGAAGACTATATTGGAATCCTGAAGATGAAGGTAGACAGCGATCCGAGCATTTCGCTGGGTGGTTCCTCTGTCAACGCGTATAACCAGTCTTATTACAATAAGATGATGACAGAAGCACGTTGTTATGACGCACAGGGCAAGACAGATGATGCACTCAAGATATACGAAGCCGCAGAAAAGGTATTCGGTACAAAGAACGAGTGGAGCGACAACGTATATGCAGAGCATCTGGATTATCTGTATCGTCTGTGTGAGGCACAGGAGCAGGATCCGAAGCTTTGGACGACGAAGATTCCAGATCTGACAAAGAAGCTGATTCAGGTATTTGATGATGGTGGTAACGTGCTTGGCATCGACAGCAACAAAACATGGTACAAACGAAAAGATACGTTGCAGATGTTGAAGGACGGAAGCTATGATATCAGCGAAGAAGAAGCGACGCAGGCACCGGATGCAAATTCCGATGATTCGCAGTCAGCAGAGATGGGAGAGTGATCAGCATGCAAAACGTATATGAGATATGTTTCTATGGCGGCTTGGTACTGGCGATTCTCCTTCTGATTGCGGCGATCGTGTTATTCATTGTATTGAAGATACCGAAGGTAATTGGAGAATTGACCGGAAGTGCTGCGAAAAAGGCAATGAAAGAAATGCAGGATGGTACAGCGAGTCCGGGCAGCGTAGCGAAGAAAGAACAGGAAAAATACTACAACATGGGAAGTGGAAAGATCACTGCGAAGGAAGCGGTTTCTACGCGGGAGGATCGTAAGGCTAATGGTAACGATTCCACCGAACTGTTGGAGAAATCAAAGAAGAAAGAAAAGAAGTTTGAAGAGACCGACATCCTTCGTCCGGGCATCAATGATTATGATACACCGGATGATGGCGAGACAGAAGTACTTGGTTCAGGTGCGGATGATGAGGCAACAGATGTGCTTCGTGATACATCGGCAGGCGATGACGGAGCAACGGATGTACTTCGAAACGACGAAGGCGATGACGGAGCAACGGATGTACTTCGAAATGACGAAGGCGATGACGGGGCAACGGATGTACTTCGGAATGACGAAGGAGATGACGGAGCAACCGATGTACTTCGGGGAGACGATGCAGACGATGAGGATGCAACCGACGTTCTGCGGATGGACGATGATGACAGTGATGCAACCGATGTATTGCGTGCCGACGATGACGACAGTGATGCAACCGATGTATTACGTGCAGATGATGACGAGGAAGGTACAAGCGTGCTGACAACCGGAACATTAGCGAAGAAGGTAAAAGTAATTTACAATATAGTAGTTGTTCATTCAGATGAAAGTATAGAGTCGGGTAGGTGAGAAAAAGGATGAAAAGAAAAGAAACAAAATCAAACAATTCAAAACACCCGGTAAAGAAGCTCATAGCATTATGGGTTGTCTTTGCTCTGCTGATTGTACCATTTGCAAACCATGTCGGTGATAAGAATGGCGCGAAAGCAGAAGGGGGGAGTGCAACTGGAGGTGTAAAGGTTGTCACAGATTCGTCCGTAGGTGTAACCGTGGATGTATCTGAGGAGATACGAATCAACAAAGATGATACAGGCGCTATTGTGCCAGGAACCTTGAAAAAAACAGTATATCTGTTAAAAGATGTACAGAGTGTAACGAAATTAAAATTGCCAGAACTTAAAAGCAATGATACAGATTTGGCTTTGTTGGGAGTTACTACTGCTTTTGGTGTAGATGCTGAAATCCCTTCAGAAATTACATCTTCATTGCGCCCATTGACAAATAATGGAGAGACAGACTTACAGGATGATGCCGTTAAAGAGAGTCGTAAGATTGGAATCTATGCAAGAGCGAATGGGACGGAATCTTGGAAATTGCAATATGTAGTGAATGTTGTATGTTTGGATACGGTATTTACAGGTATTGCGGGACTGTATGGTGATAACGCGCACACAGATGCGCTGACGGCGGATCGATATGTAAATGAAGCATATATAGGAGTATGGGTGGATCCCTTTGATATACCACCTAACACAAGCTTAAAATATTATGTAAAAACAGACAATCCTGCAACGTCAGAGGAATTAGTAAATGTAGCAAGTTATACTTGGAATTCATGGGATTTTAAAATTTCAGCAGATGCAGAGAATAACGGAAAACAAGTTTACGCATACGCGGCATTGATTGATAATGCATCATCACAGGTTCTCGAATATATAGAAGCAGGCACTGCTCATATGAGTAACGATACACAGGCACCAAATATTAGCTGTGAGGCTTCGGCTGTATCTTATCTGGATGAAGAGACTTCTGCTTATGCAACGATACAGGATAAGTTTATAGATGAAAATAGTGTTTATTATGGTGTGAGTGACAAATACAAGTATGCAGTTACCATTGAAGATCCAACAAAGGATGGCGAAGATACATCTGGAATTAAGAATGTAACAGCTACATTAAATGGTACATCTTTGACCGTGACACCTCCAGCTTCTGGTTCGAATGTATATACAATCGAACTTACAAAGGAGCAGGCAACCGGAGATGTTGTAACTGTAACTGCAGTTGACAACAAGGGAAATTCTAAAGATTATAAGTGTCCAATCAAGATCCAGCAGGCGACAGAGGGAACAAAGGTAACCGGTGTTACATTTGTAGATGATGATAGCTGGGATGGTTTAACAGAGGGCAAGACACTTTCACACTTGGCTGCAAAGAAGCAGATTAAGGTAACATTAGATTCAAATAAGAAAATTACAAATGTTAAACTTTCTGATGGTACGAAAGAATTTAATGCAGACGAGATCGTATGTTCGGAACCTAGTACAACACGTGTATACGCAGTTACAGCGAATATTTCAATTCCAACAGATTTGGAAGTTTCAGAGCTGTTAAATGCATTAGAGGTAAAGGCATATGCTGGTGATTCGGAGATTACGATTACCGGCACAAAGCAGATTAAGAATATTTCATACGACGCAAAAGCACCAGTGATCAGTAATCCAAAACTTGAAAAAAGTATAGATAACGGAACAACATGGGTAGAGGTTGGTTCTGCAGCTGGAGATTTAGATAGTATCGTGACAGAACTAAATACGATTTACCGGTATGTGGTTACTGTTGCAGATGCAACTGGAGAAAGTGGTGTACAGGATGTGTATGTAACACCAACGGACAAGTTTACTTATACTACGGGAAATACATATGTATATAATATTCCATCTGATCAGTTGAAGGTAGATATCTCATATTTCGTTGCGGTTACAGCATCGGATGTAGCCGGAAATGTATCAGATTCTCTGGTACTTCGTGGTGTAAAAAAGATTGATGATGCTCTGCGCGTAGATAAATGCGTGATTACGGATGCAGCTGGAAACGATGTAACAAGCGATGTTTTGGCAGGAAAGAATACCAATAAAAAATATCAGCTGCAAGTGACTGCAAGCTCTGCTTACGTTGTGCAGAAATTTGAACTGATTGCAGGTGGTACGAATGACCAGACAAAGGATGTAGCTGCCTCTGCAAATCAACAAGATACAAACAGTCATCGTTACAGCACAACGGTGAAATTTGAATTGCCTGCTAAGACGGATATAAATGCACAGCTGGATAGTATGTATCTGAATGTGATAGATGGAAATGCACAGAAGATTCGTTACCCACAGGATGCATCTAAAACACTTGGTACAATTTTATATGACCGTACGAATCCAACCGTATCGATCAATGAGGCAAACGATAGCACATGGTATAAGGAATATACAATCAATTATACGATTACTTCTGGTGATAATGGCGTGGAATCGCCACTTGCAAATGCCGGTTATTCTCTGGCAGGAAGCAAGGCAAATGTAACAGACAAGGAAATCACATTGAATGGAACACAGACTTCTGTGAACGGAACGATTGCGATTCCAGAATCAGCAGGAATTACAGGTACATCTCTTGTGTTTAATGCACAGGATGCAAGTGAGAATCTGCTTCCAAACAATCTGTATAAGATCAAAGTGGATAAGACAAAACCGAAGGCTGAATTGACAGTCAATGGAAAGACAAACATTACACAGCCATTGGATGGCGAGGTACTGATCAAGACAACGGTATCGGATAACCTGACAATCAATCAGGCGACGATCACAGTGAAGGGACCAGACACCGATGTGACAACAAATCTGAGTGGAGCAAAGGAACTGGCAAATGTCAGCCAGGAAAACAGCTTCACATTGAATAACCTGATCGGCAAGAAAGCCGCAGATGGTGACTACACCGTGACAGTCAATGTGTCAGACAAGGCAGGAAACATTGATTCCAAGACGATGAAGTTCCGCGTGGATAACACAATCCCGGTTGTTACAGCAAAGATTTCCGGGGGTACAACTGCTGGCAAGCAGCCAGGAAAGAACTTCGATGGAACTGTTTGCGATTACTTCTATCGTTCCAATGTAACGGTAGAGCTTACTTATGAGGATGAGAATATCTCAGCTTCCGGAGTAAGAGTAACAGATAATAACAACGTGGTAAATGTAACATGGCAGCGGATCGGTACATCTAACAAGTACCGGGCAAGCTATGTTTCAACCGGTATTGGTGCACATGTAATCAAGATCAATGCACAGGATAATGCAGGCAACAATGCGGTTGAAAAGCAGGTTGTATTTATCAAGGATACAGAGGCACCGAATATTGCTGCAGTGATCAATGGAGGTATGGTTTACTCTGAGAATATGGGCGTTGTTGATCTGACTTCCGATGCAACGGTTGCTTTCTCTGTAAGCGACGCAAACGAAGACGTACATGATTTCAATTACCAGTTGATTAAGACAGTACCGGATCAGCTTCCGGTAACCGCGGATGTATTGAAGACAGATAACCGGGTATTTGGCTATACAGATGAGGCTGATTATCAGGTAAAGGTATATTCTGTGGACAAGGCAGGAAACCGAAGTGCAGAAAGAAATGTACAGTTCCGTGTTGATAAGACAGCACCAGAACTGCAGATTACAGGAACCGCTTCCGGTTCGACACTGAACGCAGGAACAACCCTGACATTTAGTATGACAGAGGCATTCTGGTGGGATGCATCTGGTACGATCACGATCACAAGAAAAGCAAACGACAGCGTGGCAGAAGCCGCTTACAAGACCATTGACTTCAAGCCAACTGCACGTGTGACAACGATGACAGAGACACTTAGTGAGACAGGTGAGTATCAGGTAACATTTACCGGTAAAGACCGTGCTGGACATACCGCAGAGGCAGCCAGCTATACGGTAAGAATTGATACAGGCAAGCCAATCATTACGCTGAGTGGCGTGTCAAATAACGACAAGACAACAAAGCAGGTAGAGTTCCAGGCACAGATCGAGGAGGACTTCTATCTGACAAAGTCTGTAAGGATTCAGGCAACAAGAACATATCTTGATCCAACATCTTATAAGGAAAAAACAGAGGATCTGCAGATTACCGGATATAATCCGACAGCAGCAACGACGCTGATCCGAAACACATTTACAGAGGATGGTATCTATAAGATTCAGATAAACTGTAAGGATGCCGCAGGTAATGAGGATACACAGGAGGTTTCCTTCACGATTGATAAGACAAAACCAGTGATTGATCCAAAGGTCATGAGCGCATATGAAGGAACTCTGACATCCTTTGCATGGGATTACGATCTGAACGACATTATCTATGACCTGACTGTCTGCGATGCACATATGTACTTGAATGGTAGCGAGTATGACGGAACATCCGAAGTCGAGGACGGCGCATATGAGATGAAGATTACAGCCGAAGATGAACTTGGAAATGCAACAGAGGAAACAGTAAACTTCAATCTGGATACAAAGGCACCAACCTTTATTGTAACGGGTGTAGAAGATGGAGAGATCAAGAACGAGCAGTACGACATCAACGTATCCCTTCAGTTGGATGAGGATACTCTGGATGAGGTAACGCTCAATGGTTCTCCAGTTGAGATCAAGGACAATGCTGCTGCGATCACAGTTACAGAAAAGGGCGACTATAAGCTTACAATGAAGGCACATGATGATGCCGGAAATGAAGCAGAACAGACGATCAGCTTTACATATGGAGAGAAGAGTCATGTACTTCTGTATGTATTGATTGGTGTTGGCGTTCTTGTAGTGCTTGGCGGTGGAATCGCAATTATTCTGGCAGCAAAGAAGAAAAAGAATAATTAACTGGTGATAAAACCAGGTTACACAGGCAGGAGCATGGAAACATGCTCCTGTTTTGCTTGCAAACTACCGCTGGGCATATTATAATCAGAAAAGCGAAAACGGTAACAGGGAAAATTGGTAGGAGGTTGACGCATGGTAGACGTTGCGATGCTGACAAAGCAAGGGGGAAGAGATCACAACGAGGATTACATACGGAAAGCAACATACGAAGAACAGCTCTGCCTGATCTTGTGTGATGGACTTGGCGGGCATGCCTGCGGGGAAATAGCATCGGAGCTGGTCGCAGAAAGCATAGCAAAGAGATTTGAAAAACAGGGCTACTATGCCGGATTTTTCAAGGATGCATTGGAACAGGCACAAAAAGAATTACTGGAAGAACAGGTGCGGCGGAATCTGTGCAACTCCATGAAGACAACGGCAGTTGTGCTTGTAATCACACCGGACCTGATACAGTGGGCGCATATCGGGGACAGCCGGTTGTATCGGATTTACGAGAATGGAACAAAATATCAGAGAACGCGTGACCATAGCTTAGTACAGATTCTATGCGATACCGGAGAAATCAAGGAATTCGAGATCCGTACGCACGAGGATCGGAACAAGCTGCTGCGTGCGATGGGCGCACAGTGGGGGACGAAAACGTATGATATAAGTGCGGTTGTGGAGCGCGGAGAGACACAGGCGTTTGTGTTGATGACGGATGGTTTCTGGGAGTATGTCTATGAGGAAGAGATGCTTGCCACATACAAGGAAACGTCCTCTGCACAGGCTTGGTTAGATGCAATGGAAAAATACGTGCTGAAGCGGGCAGACATGACAAAGACGGATAATTATTCTGCAATCGTTGTCCGCGTGGAGGAATAAAGAAGATGTTTCGGGCAGTTGTATTTGATATGGATGGTGTCATTACGGACACGGAAAAATTATACAGGAGATTTCAGTTAGAGGAAGGCAAGAAGCTGGGAATCTCGGATGATGTGATGGTCGTTGCCTGTGAGCGTATCGCGGGTGGCACGAAGTACACAAACAAGAAGAACTTTGAAGATGTCGTCGGTATGGGAATTGATTATTTTGATTTTCGGGAAGCGGTCGTGAACAAGCTGGACGCGCATATCCGGGCACACGGCGTGGAACTGAAGCCGGGCGTCGCAGATACATTAAAATATCTGAAAGAAAAAGGTGTTAAGGTTGGACTTGCAACTTCTACGGTGCGTGAACGTGCCACGGGATATCTGAAGGCGCATCATATTGACCGGTATTTTGATGAGCTGGTGTTCGGAGATACGGTTGCACATGGTAAGCCTGCACCGGATATTTACCTGAAAGCGTGTGAGATGCTGGATGTAAGACCGGAGGAGGCAATCGCCGTGGAGGATTCCATCAACGGAATCGTATCGGCGGGGCGTGCCGGCATGTATCCGGTTATGGTGATCGATCTGATCGAGCCGAACGACACCACGAAACAATACGCTAAGAAAGTATATGAATTCGGACGCATCGACCGTCTGAAGGAGTTAATATAGTGTCGAACAAGACCACTATGTAGATGGAAGATGTATGTAGATATGATTCTAAAACAGACCGTTGAAGCACGCTGGCACTTAACGAACGTAGTGAGTTTAGTACCATTGCGTGCTGAACCGAGCGAGAGCGTGTCTGTGTAGAATCATATCTACATACATCTTTGGAATAAAATATATCTTGTTCGATACGAGAATAATATGGAGGATAGAGAGATGAGTAACATGAATTTGCTCGTAGTGATTTTGAAGCACGAAGACCTTGTGAGCGAGATCTGTAAGGAACTGGTAGAAGAAGGGATTCATGGAGGTACGATCGTTGATGGTACCGGTATGGCGAGCGTTGTCGAGAAGATGGATGACCTTCCGATCTTTGGAATGCTTCGTTCCATCCTTGCGGATGATGACGATCATGAAGTGGTAAAGATGATGTTCTTTGTCGTAGATGATGAAGAAATGAAGAAGGCACACAAGACGATCAACGATGTGATCGGACTGGACAAGCCGAACACCGGAATTATGTTTGCACTTCCGGTATCATTTGTGGAAGGCTTGGGTGCGTAATCATGGATTTGAATATTTTAACGTATTTAGGGATTATGCTGCTGGCAGCATTGATTGCGGGTAAGATTGTTAAACAGATGCGACTCCCGAACGTAACCGGATACCTGGTGATTGGACTTTTAATCGGTCCAAACTGTCTGAAGCTTCTGAGTGAAGAACTGATTGATCATATGGATTTGGTTACAGAGCTTGCTCTTGGCTGTATCGCATTTTCAATTGGCGCAGAGTTCAAGATGTCATTCCTTAAAAAGGTCGGAAAAGCACCGATTGTCATCGGAATCACAGAGGGCATGGGGGCTGTATTTGTAGTAGATGCTATTTTGCTGCTGCTTGGATATGATGTCAGTTTTGCACTTGCACTTGGCGCGATTGCATCTGCAACAGCTGCAGCATCCACAATGATGATCGTGAAGCAGTATAAGACGAAAGGACCAGTCACAAATACACTGCTTCCGGTTGTTGCACTGGACGATGCAGTAGCACTTGTTGCGTATGGACTTTCCATGGCAGTTGCCAATGTTATAAGTTCGAGCGGAAGCGCACCGGTGGGTAAGCTTTTGATTGCTCCGTGTATTGAGATTTTTGGCGGCCTGTTGTTTGGTGCAGTGCTTGGCGTGATCATGACGCTGCTTGTAAAAGTTTATACCGGACGTGGAAACCGGCTCGCAATCACAATTATGATGATCTGCCTGTGTGTCGGCATCTCGGACATGGTTGGATTTTCTTCGCTGCTTGCCTGTATGATGTTAAGCACAATATTTGCCAATATCTCAAAACAGAGTGATAAGATTTATGAACCGCTGGAACGTGTTACGCCACCGATCTATATGATGTTTTTTATCTTGTCGGGTGCGTCTCTGGATGTGACGGTTATTGTATCTGTTGGCGTTGTGGGTGCAGTGTATGTCGTAGGCCGAATCGTCGGAAAATCACTTGGCGCGGCATTTGGTGCGAAGATATCCAAGGCACCGAAGATCGTGCAGAAATGGCTTGGCCTGACTCTGGTGCCACAGGAGGGTGTTGCCATCGGACTTGCAACCTCTGCCGGAAAATCTCTGCCGCAGTATGCCGCGCAGATCCAGACAATCGTGTTGTGTGGTGTCGTAATCTATGAGCTGATCGGACCGGTCATCACGAAGCTTGCCTTGAAGAAGGCGGGGGAACTCGTGGAGGAACCAAAGAAAAAAGCCAGTGCGAAAGCGTAAATAAGTGAAATAGAAAGTAATAAACGCAACTCATTTTTCATATATATAACCAAAGCAAGTGGGTACGGCGGTCTGCCACACCGGACGAATGGGAGTCTATATGGAAAAACGGGTTGCGTTTTGTGTTTTAAAGGCACTGGTTGCAGCGTACATTGTGACTGGGCTTTTGCTTTTAATTCTGGCATTTGCATTGTATAAGCTGGGATTGAGTGAGAATGTTGTAGAACTGGGTGTTGTGTTTATCTATCTGCTGTCGAGTGCCATCGGCGGATTCTTCATCGGTAAATGCATGGAAGTAAAGCGGTTGTTGTGGGGCGTGTTGCTCGGATTGTTCTATGCGGTGCTCCTGCTTGTGTTATCTTTGATCGTGCGTGGAAATGCACAGGGAATCATACAATCAGGGTTGCTTAATACATTGATCTGCCTCGGTGGAGGGGCAATCGGTGCATTTCTGTCATAAAACATGGCAGAAATGCGTATTTACAAGTAGAATGTAAAAAAATAATGATGACAAATGACAGGACATGTGATAAAATACCCATTAATAATGCTAGTAGGAGGCGATAAAGATGAAGAGAATCAAAACTTTGACAGAAAAGACAATGAAGAGCACTGTAGTTAAGGGTGGTTGCGGCGAATGCCAGACATCTTGCCAGTCAGCATGTAAGACAAGCTGTACAGTTGGTAACCAGAGCTGCGAGAACAACTAATTACAGATAAAGAAAGTGTAATACATACACTTCGCACAAGAAAAGGGGATATCCTGCGATGTCCCCTTTCCTTAATGAATAAGAGAAATAGGAGTGACTAAGAAAGTGGTACACCAGTACAAGAACAATGGGTATAATATCGTGCTTGATGTGTGCAGCGGCTCCGTACATGTAGTGGATGACCTTGTATATGATATGATTGCGATGTACAAGGATAAGAAATTCGAAGAGATTGAACAGGCAATTTTAGAGAAGTATGGAGATACCTATAGTAAGGAAGATATCAAGGATGCGTATTCCGACATTTCCGAGTTAGAAGAAAAGGAACTGTTATTCACGGAAGATGTGTTCAAGGATGTCATTATCGATTTTAAGAAGAGAAAGACCGTAGTCAAGGCGCTTTGCTTACATATTGCACATGATTGTAACCTTGCCTGCAAGTATTGTTTCGCAGATGAGGGAGAATATCATGGTCAGAAACGGGAACTTATGAGTCTGGAAGTTGGCAAGCAGGCGATTGACTTTTTGATAGAGAATTCCGGAAACCGTGTAAACCTTGAAGTTGATTTCTTCGGCGGTGAGCCGTTGATGAACTTCGATGTGGTAAAGGAAATCGTAGCATATGGACGAAGCAAGGAGAAGGCGGCAAATAAGAACTTCCGTTTCACCCTGACGACAAATGGTATGCTGTTAAATGATGAAGTCATTGATTTCTGCAACAGAGAGATTTCAAACGTTGTATTGAGTCTCGACGGCAGAAAAGAGATTAATGACATGATGCGGCCAACCAGAAATGGAAAGGGAAGCTATGACATTATTGTGCCGAAGTTCCAGAAGTTCGTGGAGAAGCGCGGCGATAAGAGCTATTATGTGCGCGGTACATTTACGAGAAACAATCTGGACTTTACGAAGGATTTTGAATTGATGACCGAGCTTGGATTCAAGGAGATCTCAATTGAGCCGGTTGTCACACCAGATGAGAATGATTATGCGATCCGCGAGGAAGATTTACCAACGATTTTCGAGCAGTATGACAAGCTGGCAGTTGATCTGATCCGCCGGCAGAAGGAAGGAAAACCAGTGACATTCTTCCATTACAAACTCGACTTAAATGGGGGGCCGTGTGTGTACAAGCGTCTGTCCGGATGTGGCTCTGGTACGGAGTATCTGGCAGTGACACCAACCGGAGATTTGTATCCGTGTCACCAGTTTGTTGGACACGATGAGTTTAAGCTGGGCGATGTGTTCCACGGCGTAGAACGAAATGATATCGTGGAAGAATTCAAGCTTTGCAATGTTTATGCCAAGGACAAGTGCAAGGATTGTTTCGCAAGATTTTATTGCAGTGGCGGCTGTGCGGCAAATTCGTATCAGTTCCATGGCAATATATTGGACGCATACGATGTGGGTTGTGAATTACAGCGGAAACGTGTCGAATGTGCCATTATGATGAAAGCAGCTCTGGCGGACGATGAAGACGAAGCGGCAGAGTAAAATAAATGAAGGAGAGACAAAGAGATGAAGAAAACAAAAAGAAAAGCAGTCATCAATCTGATTATTTTCTTCCTGCTTCTGGCTGGTGGTATTTATATGGCAATCGCCGGTGTGGGAAAAAATGAATCAGGAAAAACTGCAAATGTTCCACTGGGATTGGATTTACAGGGTGGTTTGTCTGTAACTTATGAAATCCAGGATGAGAAACCATCTAAGGATGAGATTGATGCAACTGTGGATAAACTGCAGCGAAGAGTTGATGCGTACAGCTCAGAAGGAGAAGTGTATCAGGAGGGTGATGACCGGATCACAGTTGAAATTCCTTTGAACACAGAGAAGGTAGATGCACATGACGTGCTGGATCAGCTTGGTCAGCCGGGACAGCTTCTGTTCCTTGACTCTGAGAACTATACGATCTGGCAGCAGAATCAGAACAATGGTACGAACGATGCGTACGAAGCAGTTCTGACCGGTTCGGATATCAAGAACGCACAGGCAGGTGTGGATGATAGTGGTACAGTCAAGGATTATGTCGTACAGCTGCAGTTCACAGAGGAAGGTGCACAGAAGTTTGCAACAGCAACAGCAGCAAATATCGGTAAACCGATTTATATTATCTATGACGGTAAGGTTGCAAGTGCACCAACTGTACAGAGTGCGATCACAGACGGAAATGCTGTAATTAACAAGATTTCAAATTATGATGAAGCAGAGAATCTGGCAGCGACAATCAAGATTGGTGCCTTGCCTCTGGAGTTGAAGCAGATTCAGTATAATATCGTTGGTGCAAAGCTTGGTCAGAAAGCGGTATCAACAAGCTTGATCGCCGGTGCGATCGGTTTTGGATTGGTATGTATCCTGATGATCATACTGTATCGTTTCCCAGGATTTATTGCCAGCTTAGCACTGACAGGTTATGTTGTATTGATGCTTTTGATTCTGAGCATCCGACACATCACACTGACACTTCCTGGTATTGCAGGTATTATCCTGTCAATCGGTATGGCGGTGGATGCGAACGTCATCATTTTCACACGTATTCGTGAGGAGATTTCCGCAGGCAACAGCGTGCGTGCCGCAGTGAAGACTGGTTTCTCCAAAGCGCTTTCAGCGATTTTGGATGGTAATATTACAACTTTGATTGCAACCGTTGTTTTGATGATCCTTGGCTCTGGTAGTATCAAGGGATTCGCGGTTACATTGATGCTTGGTATTGTACTTTCTATGTTCACAGCATTGTTTGTGACAAAGATGCTTTTGAATTCGTTCTTAGAGCTTGGCGTACAGAATCCAAAGATGTATGGTAAGGCAAAGGAGCCAAAGATTCACGGATATGTAAAGAACTTCAAGATCTGTGGTGTTGCTTCTTTGATCGTGATCATTGCAGGACTTGCATTCCTCGGTGTAAACCATTCAAGAATTGGCAAGTCATTAAATTACAGTCTGGAGTTTACCGGTGGTACATCAACAACTGCTACTTTTGCAGAGGACGATGTATATACACTGGAGCGTGCAGAGTCTGAGGTTGCACCAGTGATCGCAGAAACAGCGGGTATTGATGCTGGAACGATTCAGATTCAGACAGTAGAAGGAAACAATCAGGTTATCTTCAAGACATCCGAGCTTACAGAAGAGCAGAGTGCAAAGATTGACGACCTGTTGAAATCACAGTTTAAGGCAACAGAAGTGGACAACCAGAGTATCAGTTCTACTATCAGTGGTGAGATGAAGAAAGATGCGATCGTAGCGATTGCAGTATCTTCTGTATTGATGCTTCTGTACATTGCGTTCCGGTTCTCTGACGTGAAGTTTGGTGTCAGTGCGGTACTTGCTCTTGTACATGATGTATTGGTTGTATTTGCAGCATATTCCATCGGAACATTGTCCGTTGGTAATACATTTATTGCATGTATGCTGACGATCGTAGGTTACTCTATCAATGCGACAATCATTATCTTCGACCGTATTCGTGAGAATATGCGGACACAGGATAGCAAAGAAAGTCTGGAAGAGCTTGTCAACAAGAGTATTGGTCAGACATTTACAAGAACGATTTATACATCCCTGACAACCTTTATCATGGTATTTGTATTGTTCGTGATGGGTGTAACTTCTCTGAAGGAGTTTACATTCACATTGATGCTTGGTATCGTATGTGGTGCTTACTCATCTGTATGTATCACCGGACCACTCTGGTATACAATGAAGAAGAAATTCTCCAAGAAAAATGCATAAGTAAATTAAGGTGGGGCTGTTTCGGCAGCCCCATTTTTAAGTGAAGAAGAGAGGAACACAGATATGTCAGAGTACAAAAAAGAAGAATGGCGGGTGAAGCAGCCGACCGCAGATATCCGTGCGCTGGCACAGCAGTTTTCAATCAGCCCGATATTGGCGCATATCATCGTGAACCGGGAAATCACAGAACCGGATGCGGTTGCACGCTATTTGAGTGATGATCTTGCATACGCCCATGATCCGGCTTTGATGAAAGACATGGTCAAGGGCTGCCAGATTATGAAAGAGAAGATTCGGGCAGGAAAGAAGATCCGCATTATCTCCGATTACGATGTAGATGGCATCACATCGAATTATATTCTGTATCAAGGGCTGCAAAAGGCAGGGGCAGATGTCTCTTATGATATCCCACACCGGATCATGGATGGGTATGGGATGAATGTACGGCTGGTGGAAGCGGCATACGCCGATGGCGTGGATACGATTATCACCTGTGACAATGGAATTGCGGCGGAGACCGCAGTCACCCGGGCGAAAGAACTTGGAATGACGGTGATCGTTACGGATCATCATGAGGTGCCGTGCGAGGTGACGGAAAACGGAGAAAAAAATTATCTGTATGTGAACGCGGATGCCGTGATCGATCCGCACCGCCCGGATTGCGCATATCCCTACAAGAACTTATGCGGCGCTGGTGTGGCGTACAAATTCATCCGTCATTTATACCGGGTGACGGAGCTTCCGTGGGAAGACGAAGATGCCTATATGGATATTTTAGCGCTTGGTACGGTGTGTGATATCATGCCGCTCACAGATGAGAACCGGATCTTTGTCAAGCGTGGACTGCGGAGACTTACGAACAGTACGAATCTTGGAATCAATGCGTTGAAGAAAGCGTTAGGTCTTGATGGAAAGCCAATCGAGGTGCATCATTTGAGCTTCCGGATTGGTCCGAGTCTGAACTCGACCGGACGACTGGAAAGTGCGAAAGAGGGCGTGGAGCTGCTGCTGACCGATGATCCGGCGCGGGCGGAAAGCCTGGCACAGGATATGGCGAAGCTCAACGAACTGCGGAAGGAGATGACCGACCGCGGTGTGCGGGCGGCAACGGACTGGGTGCGAAAGGATATTCGCATGATTCCGACCGAAGGTGGTGTGAAAGAAAAGAAAATCGGGGAGGATAAGGTTATCGTCCTGTATATGCCGGGGATTCATGAGAGCATCGCGGGACTGATCGCGAGCAAGCTGAAGGAAGCATTTTACCGTCCGACGCTTGTTTTTACCGATGCGGAAAATGGACAGGGACTGAAAGGCTCCGGGCGTTCGATTGAGACGTATAATATGTTTGATAAGCTCTGTGAACATAAAGAGTTGTTTGTGAAGGTTGGCGGACACCCGATGGCGGCGGGCTTTACGATTACGCGCGAAGCACTCGAACCGTTACGCGAAGCGTTAAACCGGGATTGCAATCTGACAGACGAAGATCTTGTCGAGAAGCTGTATGTGGATGAATCCTGTGCTATCAAGCAGCTGACGTTGCCCCTCTATGAGGAGCTTGCAAAGCTGGAACCATACGGAACTGCCAATGCAAGACCGCTGTTTGGTATCGTGAAAATGGGCATCCGATCGATCAAAATGGTTGGAAATGAAGGGCAATACGCACGTTGCACGTTTGTCGATGGCAATGGCACGCGCATAAACGGCATGGTATTTCGTGGAAAAGAGCTATTGGATAACATAAAAGTGTGGTTTGGAGACAAAGAATGTGATAAAATATTGAAGGGTTTACAAAACCATGCACTGATTGATATTCTGTATCATATGAAGAAGAACGAATTCAATGGAACTGTTTCGATTCAGATGGAGCCGGTATCAATCCGGAAAAGCGTATATTATGAAACATCAAAATAGAGCATACGTGAAGGTAGGAGGAGCGCAAATGAAGAGTGTAAAGGATTATATCATCAGTATTCCGGATTTCCCAAGTAAGGGGATTATATTCCGAGATGTGACAAGTGTACTGGAAAGCCCGGAAGGGTATGCACTGGCAATTGATGAGCTGAACAAGCTGTTAGATGGAGTGGACTATGATCTGATCGCAGGTACAGAGTCGAGAGGATTTATCTTTGGCGCACCACTTGCCTATATGAACAAGAAGGGATTTATCCCGGTTCGTAAGAAAGGAAAGCTGCCACGTGAGACAGTCGAGATGAGCTACGATCTGGAGTACGGTTCTGCAACGATCGAGATCCATAAGGATGCGATCAAGCCGGGCGACAAGGTTGTACTGGTCGATGATCTGATCGCGACAGGCGGTACGATTCAGGCAGCAGCCAAGCTCGTCGAAGAGCTGGGCGGTGAGGTAGTAAAGATGATCTTCTTGATCGAGCTGACCGATCTTGGAGGAAGAAAATTGCTGGAGGGCTACGATGTAGCATCTGTTGTACAGTACGAAGGTGAGTGATTTTTATGGCGGATACAACCTATAAGATACCACATGATACACTGAAAAAAGAAATCAGTAAACCGGAGGATTTTACGCCGCCGGAGGAATTGTATAAAAAATTGATTGCTACCATTCGCGCGTATCGTCCGACGACGGATCTGTCGGAGATCGAGAAGGCGTATAAGATTGCAAGCAAAGCGCACGAAGGTCAGAAGCGAAAGTCCGGGGAACCATATATTATTCACCCGCTTTGCGTGGCAATCATTCTGGCAGAACTGGAACTTGATAAAGAGACGATCGTAGCAGGAATCCTGCATGATGTTGTAGAGGATACGGTTATGACGCGGGAGGAGATTGCAAAGGAGTTCTCCGAAGAGGTAGCACTGCTTGTCGATGGCGTTACGAAGCTGACACAGCTCGATCTGTCACAGGATAAGATCGAGGTTCAGGCAGAGAACCTGCGTAAGATGTTCCTTGCGATGGCGAAGGATATCCGTGTCATCCTGATCAAGCTTGCCGACCGTCTGCACAATCTGCGTACAATGCAGTACCAGTCACCGGCAAAGCAGATCGAAAAGTCGCGTGAGACGATGGATATTTACGCACCGCTCGCACACCGTCTTGGTATTTCCAAGATCAAGGTCGAACTCGATGACCTCTCCATGCAGTATCTCTATCCAGAGGTATACAAGAACTTAAAGGAAGAGATCACCACACGATTGAATGCGAGCGAGGATTTCATCGTACAGATGGTAGAACAGGTTAAGCAGTATATGAAGGAAGCTGGCATCGAGGCAGAGGTAGACGGACGTGTCAAGCATCTGTTCTCCATCTATAAGAAAATGATCACGCAGAACAAGACGCTCGACCAGATCTACGATATTCATGCAATTCGTATCAAGGTCGATACGGTACGGGATTGTTATGCGGCACTCGGAATTATTCATGAGAAATACAAGCCAATTCCGGGACGTTTCAAAGATTATATTGCAATGCCGAAAGAGAACATGTACCAGTCTCTCCACACGACATTGATTGGACCGGGTGGTCGTCCGTTCGAGATTCAGATTCGAACCTACGAGATGCACCGTACCGCGGAATATGGTATTGCTGCACATTGGAAATACAAAGAAGGCGGCAGTGGCAAGAACGATAACGAAGAGCAGAAGTTAAGCTGGCTCAGACAGATTCTGGAATGGCAGACCGATACGACAGATAACAAGGAATTCATGAACGCCATCAAGACAGATTTGGATCTGTTTTCAGATCAGGTGTATGTATTTACACCAGCGGGCGATGTCAAGAATCTTCCGGCTGGTTCTACACCAATTGATTTTGCCTACAGCATTCATACGGCGGTCGGAAACAAGCTGATTGGTGCGCGTGTCAATGGACGGCAGGTGCCGATTGAGACAGAGCTTCATAATGGTGATCGTGTTGAGATTATCACATCGCAGAACTCCAAAGGTCCAAGTATGGACTGGCTGTCTGTGGTAAAGAGTTCACAGGCAAAGACGAAGATTAACCAGTGGTTCCGGCAGGAGAACAAGACAGATAATATCCAGCGTGGTAAAGATGCGATGGCGGCATACTGTAAGACAAAGGGTATCGTGTTATCGAACCTTTTGCAGCCGGAACTGCAGGAAAAGGTAATGAAGAAATACAACTTCCTGACATGGGATGCCGTGCTTGCATCAATCGGACATGGCGGACTGAAGGAAGGACAGGTTGTCAACCGTCTGCAGGAAGAATACAAAAAAGAAGAAGCGAAGAAGATCACAGAGGAACAGATTGTTGACAAGATCAACACACCGGGCAGAGGCGAAAGTCACAAGCATGCCAAGGGTGGTATTGTAGTCAAAGGTATGGACGATGTTGCAGTGCGTTTTTCACGCTGCTGTGCTCCGGTACCGGGTGATGAGATCGTCGGTTACATCACGCGTGGACGTGGAGTATCCATTCATCGTACCGATTGCGTAAATGTTCTTTGCATGGATGAATTTGACCGGAAGCGTCTGATTGAGGCGGAATGGTCTGAAGATCTGTTGCAGAATCAGAAGATGTATATGACGGAGATTAACATCTACGCGAACGACAGTAAGGGACTGGTGTTCTCGCTGTCGAAGATCTTCAATGAGGAGAACATCAACCTGACAGGTATGAATGTCCGTGTCAATAAGCAGGGCAAGGCGACGGTTTCCGTGAAGTTTGAGATTCGCTCGAAGGAGCAACTCAACAAGCTGATCGCGAAGATCCGGAACGTGGAAGGGATCATCGATATCGAGCGTACGACGGGGTGATTCATAAATTTACAAAATGGTAGAGGAGTTGAACGCAAACTACGCAATTCTATGCAGACGCGCTCGCGGGTATCACCACATCGCTTTGCTCTGTGGTAAGTTGTCGGGCGCATCCTAATTATGAATCTTCGATTCATAAGCGCCCTCCGCGTTCGGTTCAGCACGCAGTGGTACTAAATTCGCGACAAAGAGCAGTCGCTCATTAAGTGCCAGCGTGCTTCAACGGTCTGCATATGAATTGGTAGTTTGCGTCCAACTCAATCTACAGATTGTGGTAGATGCAGTAATTTGTGAATATATATGCCATGTTAATCTTTACTGTATAAATATGTTTGGAACTTAGAAGTTCTTGATGTTCTGAGAATATTCAGCAATGTTTGAACACGATGTTCAAACAAGCCGCCACTGAGCCATGGATGGCGAATTGGCGGCGGTTGCGTACGATATCGATACATGTAACAGAACATCTAGTACTTCTTAGTTTCAATACATCTTATACAGTAAAGATTAACATGGCAGATATTCACAAATTACGGGTTACCGCAATCGTTACCTTGAAAGGAGATATATGGGAAAGATTGAGATTACAAAGAAAGTGCTTGGTATCTGTGCGACGAATTGTTATACGGTAGTTGATACAGAGACGAAGGAAGCGCTCATTATAGATCCGGCGGATCGCGCAGATGTGTTGATTCGCGATTGGAAGGATAAAGGTGTGACACCAACGGCGGTGCTCTTGACGCATGGACATTTCGACCATATCGGGGCACTGGCCGGCGTGAAGAAGGAGTATCCGGAGATCAGGGTGTATGCGGCAGCAGAGGAGAAGGAAGTCATGGAGAGTCCGGCTCTGAATCTGTCATCGTCATTTGGCGCAGCATTTACGGCGCAGGCGGATATCTATTTGGAAGATGACGCCGAGATCGAGGTACTTGGACGGAAATGTAAGTGCCTGTTAGTACCGGGACATACGAAGGGCGGCATGTGCTATTATTTCCCGGAGGAGCATGTTGTCTTTACCGGGGATACGCTGTTTTGCTACAGTGTCGGAAGAACGGACTTCCCGACGGGTGATGCGAAGGCTCTGGAAGATGCCATCCGTGAGAAATTATTTGTGCTGCCAGATGAGACACTTGTGCTTCCGGGACATGATGCACAGACAATGATTGGAAAGGAAAAGACGGGCAATCCGTATTTCTAAGATGATACTGCTAGACCAGAATAACCAATTATATAACAACGACCTGCGGGCAATGATCATGGCGTTTTATCCGGGAGTAAAGATCGTCGAGGACGCGGGCTTGTCCGACGATTTTGATCTGCGGCTCCTGATCCGATATGAGGAAGCTTTTACGATTCTCACTGTGTGCAAGCATGGACATGAGTGCGACAAGCCGGATGATCTGCAGGAGGTGCCAGAGCTTCCGGCGTATAAGGATAAGCTGTTGATATCCACCTGTGGACTGCGGGCGAAGATTCTTGTTGATTACCGGAATAAGCCAGAATTCCGGAATGTGTTGAAAATGGCGTCTTACCGGCTGCTTGGACAGTTTGCAGACCGGAGACTTCCGTGGGGCGACCTGACGGGAGTACGTCCGACGAAGATCGCGATGACGAGGCTTCTGGAGTATCTGGCGGAACAGACAGATGAAGCTGGCATGAACGGACATGATGCCGAGGAGCATGCAGATCGGACACATGAAAAACAGCAGGAAATACACGATAGAATCGTACAATATTACCGCGATATCTACGACACAAGCGTGCAGAAAGCAGAGCTTGCAACGACGGTGGCAGAAAACGAGCATCGTCTGGTGAAGGGAATTGATCTCGACAACGACTATTGTCTGTATGTCGGGATTCCGTTTTGCCCAAGCCGGTGTCTGTATTGTTCCTTCACATCGTATCCGATTGGGATTTATGCGGAGAAAGCAAAGACCTATATTGATACGCTCTGTAAGGAGTTAGCCTATGTGGCAGAACAGTATAAGCACAAACGGTTAGTGGCAATCTACATTGGCGGCGGAACGCCGACGTCGATCTCGCATGAGCTGCTTGCAGTACTATTGAAGCAGATTCAAACCGTATTCCGGTTACAGGAACCGGAGGTTGCGGATGGGCTTGTGGAGTTTACCGTGGAGGCAGGACGCCCGGACAGCATCACACCGGAGAAGCTTGCGGTGATGAAGGGATATGGCGTGACGCGTATCAGCATCAATCCGCAGACGATGAACGACGAGACACTGCGGACGATCGGCCGTGCACACAATGCGGCTCAGGTGAAGGAAGCATTTGCGATGGCAAGGCAGGCGGGCTTTGATAACATCAACATGGATCTGATTGCGGGACTTCCGGGAGAAGACTTACACGCGATGAAACATACGTTAGAAGAAATCCGGGCATTGGCACCGGAGAGCCTGACGGTACATTCCCTGGCAATCAAGCGTGCAGCGAATCTGAACCAGCAGATGGATGATTACAAATCCACAATCCATCATGACATGGATGCGATGCATACGGCGGCACAGGAGACGGCACAGACACTTGGCATGGAGCCATATTATCTGTACCGGCAGAAGAATATCGGTGGTAATCTGGAAAATGTCGGATATGCGAAGCCGGGCTGCGAATGCTTATATAATATTTTGATTATGGAAGAGATGACAGATATCATTGCGGCGGGCGCAGGCGCGTCGACGAAGCTTGTCTATCATGCAGAAAATCGTGTGGAGCGGGTAGAAAACTGCAAATCTGTCGATGATTATATCAACCGTTTTGATGAAATGCTTGACCGAAAGCGCAAAGCGTTTTAAAATCGAACGAGAATGAATACAAGCGGGAGGAAAAAGATGGCAATGAAGAAGAAGCCGGTAACCGGCATGAAAGATATATTACCAAAGGAGATGGCAATCCGTGATTACTGCATCGCTTTAATCAAGGATACCTATAAGACATTTGGATTTAATTCGATGGAGACACCTTGTGTCGAGCACATCGAGAACCTGAACAGCAAGCAGGGCGGCGAGAATGAGAAGCTTATCTTCAAGATCTTGAAGCGTGGTGAGAAGCTGAAGATTGGCGAGGCAAAGGAAGAGCTTGACTTAGTTGACGGCGGACTCCGTTATGATCTGACTGTACCGCTTTGTAGATATTATTCGAACAATGCGAACGAACTGCCAAGCCCGTTTAAGGCGTTACAGATGGGAAATGTATGGAGAGCTGACCGTCCACAGCGTGGCCGTTACAGACAGTTCATGCAGTGCGATATTGATATTTTAGGTGAGCCGACAATCTTAGCAGAGATCGAGTTGATCTTAGCGACGACGACACTGCTTGGCAAGCTGGATTTCAAGAACTTTACAATCCGTATCAATGACCGCCGTATCTTGAAGGCGATGGCTGCTTACAGCGGATTTGCGGAAGCAGATTATGATACCGTATTTATCATCTTGGATAAGATGGATAAGATCGGTTTGGATGGCGTCAAGGAAGAGCTTCTGAAGGAAGGCTATGCCGAGGATGCTGTGACAAAATATCTCGAACTGTTCGAGAAGGTGACAGCCGATATCAGCGGCGTACAGTATCTGAAGGAGACGCTTGGCGAGTTCTTACCAGACGAGGTTGCTGAGAACCTGAAGACGATCATCGACAGCGTTGAGAGTACAAAGAGCGCGGACTTCAAGATGGCATTTGATCCGACTCTGGTACGTGGTATGTCGTATTACACGGGTCCAATCTTTGAGATCTCAATGGATGAGTATGGCGGGTCGGTCGGCGGCGGCGGACGTTACGATGAGATGATCGGCAAATTCACCGGTCAGCCGACACCAGCGTGCGGATTCTCCATCGGATTCGAGCGAATCATCATGCTCTTGTTAGAGCGTGATTTCGAGGTGCCGGGAAGCAAGAACAAGACAGCATACTTAATCGACAAGAAGATGCCAAGCGACAAGCTGCTTAAGATCTTAGAGCAGGCAAAGCAGGCAAGAGCCGAGGGACAGATTGTGAATATCGCAATCATGAAGAAGAACAAGAAGTTCCAGAAGGATCAGATGATCACAGAGGGCTATACACAGTTTGAAGAATTTTATGCGGATTCTTTCGAGGGTTGATCGTAACTTATGATATGAAAATGCTCCCTATCCGGATTAGATAATTGTAAGCTCAGAATGTTGGAGATAGGAGTAGGTCTTTATAAATTAACTTAGACACAGGAGGCTATGAAAATGGCAGAGTCAATGCAGGGACTTCACAGAAGTCACAGATGTACAGAAGTAAATAATACGATGATTGGGAATACCGTCACCGTGATGGGATGGGTGCAGAAGAGCCGGAACAAAGGTGGAATCATCTTCGTCGATCTGCGTGATCGAAGTGGGATTCTGCAGGTGATCTTCGAGGAAGCAAACTGTGGTGCGGAGAGCTTCGCAAAGGCGGAGAAGCTTCGTTCCGAGTTTGTCGTTGCAATCACCGGTGAGGTTGCAAAGCGTGGCGGCGCAGTCAATGAGAACCTTGCAACCGGTGACATCGAAGTCATCGCGAAGGATATCCGTATCCTTGCAGAGGCAGATACACCACCATTCCCAATCGAGGAAAACAGCAAGACGAAGGAAGATCTTCGTCTGAAATACCGTTATCTGGATCTTCGTCGTCCGGACTTGCAGAAGAATATCATGATGCGTAGTAAGGTGACAACACTGGTTCGTTCCTTCATGGCAGATGAAGGATTTATCGAGATCGAGACACCGACACTTTGTAAGTCGACTCCAGAGGGTGCGCGTGATTATCTTGTACCAAGCCGTGTGCATCCGGGTGAGTTCTATGCGTTGCCACAGTCACCACAGATTTATAAGCAGCTGTTGATGTGCTCTGGCTACGACCGTTATTTCCAGATTGCACGCTGCTACCGTGATGAGGATCTGCGTGCCGACAGACAGCCGGAATTTACACAGATCGATATGGAGCTTTCGTTCGTGGATGTCGATGATGTTATCGATGTCAATGAGCGTCTGCTTGCAAAGCTGTTCAAGGATGTCATCGGTGTTGATGTACAGCTTCCAATCCAGCGTATGACCTACAAAGAGGCAATGGAGCGTTTCGGTTCCGATAAGCCGGATCTCCGTTTTGGTATGGAGCTTTGCGATGTGACAGATGTTGTGAAGGATTGTGAATTTGTCGTATTCAAGAATGCGATTGAAGCTGGAGGAAGCGTGCGCGGTATCAATGCCGAGGGACAGGGCGCAATGCCAAGAAAGAAGATCGATGCACTCGTTGATTTTGCAAAGGGCTATGGCGCAAAGGGTCTTGCATATATTGCAATCCATGAGGATGGAACGATGAAGTCGTCTTTCGCGAAGTTCATGAAGGATGAGGAGATGCAGGCGCTTGTTGCGAAGATGCATGGTAAGCCGGGCGATTTACTGCTCTTCGCAGCAGATAAGAGCAAACTTGTCTATGATGTGCTTGGTGCACTTCGTCTGGAAATCGCAAATCAGCTTGGACTTTTGAAGAAGGACGAATACCGTTTCGTATGGATCACAGAGTTCCCGTTGCTTGAGTGGAGCGAGGAGCTTGGCAGATATCAGGCAATGCACCATCCATTTACGATGCCAATGGAAGAGGATCTGCAGTATATCGAGTCTGATCCAGGCAGAGTACGTGCAAAGGCATACGATATCGTATTAAATGGTACAGAGATCGGTGGTGGTTCCGTGCGTATCCACCAGGATGATATCCAGGAAATGATGTTCAAGGCACTTGGATTCACGATGGAGCGTGCATACGACCAATTTGGATTCCTGTTAAATGCATTTAAGTATGGAGTACCGCCACATGCAGGACTTGCATACGGACTTGACCGTCTGGTTATGCTGATGGCACAGGAAGATTCTATTCGTGATGTTATCGCATTCCCAAAGGTAAAGGATGCTTCCTGCCTGATGAGCGAGGCACCAAATACCGTCGATGCAAAGCAGCTTGAAGAGCTTGGAATCTCGATTGTGAAGCCGGAAGCTGAGACAGAAGAATAAAGCATAATAAGAAGAATAAAGCATAATAAGAAGATTACCGCATATGTATAGACTAAGGGAGACCGGAGTTTTGCATATGCGGTTTTTTGATCGGAAAAAAATCAGATTGTTGTTTGGATTTACCGTATTTTTAGTTTTGCTGATTCTGAATTGTGTGATGTATTGTAACAAAGCGGGGATGAAACGGGATTTGACGGTCGTGATTGATGTCGGACATGGCGGCAATGATCCGGGTAAGATCGGCGTGGATAATGTAAAAGAAAAAGATGTGAATTTGCAGATTGCCCTATGTCTGAAAGCACAGTTACAGGCGCGGGGGGTGAAGGTAATCCTGACACGCGAGGGGGATGTGTGTCTGGCAACGAATGGTGCGACGAACAAGAAAGTATCTGATATGCATAACCGGGTGAGCCTGATCAATGCGTCCGGCGCGGACTATATGATCAGTATCCACCAGAACAGCTACCCAGAGGCAGAGATTAGCGGACCGCAGGTATTTTATTATGGTTCGTCGGAAATGTCAAAGAAACTGGCGGAAACGATACAGGCGCAGTTGATCGTCGATTTGCAGCCACCGAAGGAACGGGAGATTAAGACGGGCAATGATCTGTATATCCTGAAAAACAGTCAATGTCCGGGCGTGATCGTAGAGTGTGGATTCCTGAGCAATCCGACAGAATGCGAGAACTTGCAGAATCCACAATATCAGCAGGCGGTTGCGGCAGCGATTGCGCGCGCCATCTGCAAATTATAATTCGACGGTGAAACAGATCCATGTATGTTCATGGAATGTCTCGTTGTCCAGATAGATTTTGCCATTGTAATGATCGACCAATTTTTTCAGATTCGGCAGACCTTGTCCGCGGGAGGTGCGTACTTCTGTGGACGTTTTGGTAGAATAGCCACGGACAAACATTTTCTTGCGCAGCTCTGAAGAAATCTCCCCTCCTTCGTTCTTTGTCTGAATTCGGACGTGATCGTTCCGGCTGTCAAGAATCAGCGAGAATGTATGTCCGGGTTCTGTCGCTTCAATCGCATTGTCAATTAGAATACCCAAGATGCGGATCAGATCGTACTCTGGAACCGGCGTGATTAGGGAACGGTTCTTGATTTTGACCGAGATCAGCCTGCCCTTTTGCTCCGCTTCTTTGATCTTACTAAATACAAATCCAGCAACAACCGGAAGATTGATCTTCAAAAGCTCAGATTCATTGAACTCTTCTTCCAGAAAGGTCGAATAATTCGCGATCGCGTCACTTAACGAATCATAATCTTTGTAAGTATATGGCAGCATGCGGATTGCATTCATCTGATTGTTGAAATCGTGTTGCTTGCCTAGGATGTCAGAAATCAGATCGTGTGCCATTGGTTCATAGGTCTGATAATCTTTGATATCCTGCTGTTGGATTGTGATTGTGCGTTGCTGGTTTAATACCATAATGTCAGCGACCAGCAGGATGACCATGAATGTCATCGTCAAAGGAAGAACTTGGATTGCGTCGATAGAGTCAATTTTAAAGAGTGCAATCGAAACCAAATAAAGCAGAAAAACATAGGATAGTACAAGCTTGACAATAAGATTTCCGCTATTGATAAAATTGTATAACCGATCCAGTGGTAATAATGATATGAGAATACAAATTGCGCAGATAACACAGGTTACAATCAGTTCATTCGTGGTATTGGAAGAGGTAGACATTGAGTTAGGCAAGATGATAGCTGTGACCGCTTCAATCAAACCATATCCAACATAACTGAACAAAAATGGAAAAATGCCAGAGGAAAAGGAAATATGGATAATAAAACAATAGGATAGTAAGGATATAGGCAATGATATAAACCAGCCAAATACATTTGGCATAAAAGTGAAGAAAAAGTTATTTGCAATTCCACAAAGTGGCAAAAATAATAGTAATGGAGAGAGTAAAGATTTTTTCTTTTTGCCTAAGAAAGAACGGACTAATAATAATTCTGCGGTTGCTTCTATTGTATAAGTACAACTAGAAATTATAAAAGTTTTCATGTAATCCAAATCCCCTTTTGTTTTGTAATCATTATAAGAGTATTGAAGGAAATATGTCAATTGATATGTAATAATCGAATTGAGAAGGAAATTGTGTAAAGAAAAGAAAGATGTTGTCTATTCCCCACGAAATGTCGTTCGTTCCAAACCTATTGCGCATTTATTTTAATCATGTTAAGAATAATATAGAAATTCATTCGGGGATGGATTTCAAAGAATATTCTTTCAGAAGGAGGAGATGTGTGATGAAGGATATGAAGAAAGCGGTTGCTGCGCAGTTGGAGGATTTGACAGATGTAATCTTGACTCTTACAGGATGCAAACATATTTGGGGAGAGGTGGAGCTTCCTGATTGTATGAGAGTCGAGATGGAATCAGAATCGGAGAACTAGTACATCAACCAATAACACTTGGGGGTATCCGTTGTGCGCGCTTTTGACGGATATCCCATTTGTTAAAAAGCACATGGAGAACATAAGACAGGGGATGAATTATGAGTATCAATCATAGGATAGGGGAGCATGTGACACGGTATCTCGTGGGACGTGACTATGATGTGGCAGATGTGCAGTGTGCAAAAGTATGCTATGCAGTAGAATCAATTGTGGGAGATTTGCAAAAAGATCTTGTTCTATTTGTTATCTTTGCAGTATCTGGATTTTTCCGGGAATTTTTGTTTTGCTTTGTGACGGTCAATCTGGTTCGCCGGTTTCTGGGCGGTATCCATATGAAAACAAATATTGGGTGTACAGTTGCTTCGGTCAGTGTGTACGTGATCGCAGTGGCGGGCGGTGTACATGTCATATTTCCATATCCGGTCGTAGCGGGATTGTTGCTGTTTACGATGTATCTGATGGCGACGATTGCACCATTACCATCGCCAAATCGACCGGTTTACAAGGGAGAACGAAAAAAGAAGATTCAACAAAAAGGCTTGATCGGACTAGGCGTATTGAGTATCTGTTCGGTGATCTACCCTGCTTGTTCCACATTTATTGCATGGATTTTGATTTTACAGATTGTGGAGGTAGGAGTTGTAATGATGAGAGAAAACTATTTGAATTATAAGGATATGGATGCGCCGCCGTCGATGTCGGAGGAGGCGGAAAAGCTATTTATGGAATGTACGCGGAATTATGAAGCACGAATGAATGGCTTGCTTCATTATCCGACGGAGTTTCGCTCTATGACGCGAAAAGAACGAACCAGCGCATTTAAGGGCTTTACGGATCAGGAAAAAGATGCAGTGATGAATCTTATGACAGACGAACAGAAGGAACGGTTAGTTCAGGATATCCGTTATCAGGCGGTGCTTGATTTCAGACGTGGGAAATAACTAGCAGGGACTGAAAGTGCTTTGGTAAAATATTTTCAGTCCCTGCTAATTATCTTTTTGACATAATCTTTATATTTACGTCCGACGGGGGTCGAGATATTGTGATTCCCCAGATAGAGAAGCGCGTTGGTCGGATCGTAAGAGTTCACATAATCACTGTTTACAATAAAGCTTCGATGACTTTGGATGAAATTCGGCGGAAGCTGTGCAATCAGTTCTTTCAGACGGATACCGCTTGTGTTGATCACATTGCTTTCCTCATAGATCGTCAGGTTCTTGCCAGCCGCTTCGATATACAGGATCTTTTCTGGAAGAACGCGAAAATAAATACCATTGACATCGCGTAGTTCTATGGGCGTAACGTCCAGAAAACGATTGTGGATCAGCTTGTCGATGGTATATAACAAATCTTCTTTCTTATAGGGCTTTACCAGAAAATCATAACAATTCGTTGCATGTATTGCACGTGGTGCGTCCATGGAATATGCAGTCAGATACAGGATTGGTGTTTTTGCATACCGCTGCATGGAACGAATCTGTGTTCCAAGTGCGATACCGTCCTGCTCGGACTCGTCATCTCCAAGAGAGATATCCAGTAGGAATAGTTGGATTTTGTTTGCGCGCATCAATTGGGTTGCCTGCTGGTAATTGGTTGCTTTTATGCAATTCATATGATCGTATTTTTCGAGCAGGATGGATTCGATGCCATCTAACTGTTCCTGATCATCTTCTACTATTAAAACATCCATAAAGGAGCTCCTTTCGCACGACTGTACATTATAAATACGGCGTGATTTGAATGTCAATCTTTTTTTCGATGCTGATGGAAAACTCGGTAAAGAACATGCTAAAAACATACAAAATATGACAGAAGCGTTTGCTTTTTTATAGAAAAAGCGTTATGATATAAACAATATTGGAACGTCTGGGTTGGACAAAATTGGAGGGTATATATATGAATATAGCAGCAATCGGAAATTCAAATCTGACGCTGGCAGTCAGTGATACCGGAAGTATGAATGCCATTGATATGGCGATGCTTAAAAAATCACTGGATGCGGTGGAGACAAATGGTGCGATGATTACACAGATGATGGAACAGTCTGTGAATCCAAACATCGGTGCAAACATTGATATCCGTTTATAAATGATATGATAAGTCCTGCATTTTGCGTGCAGGACTTTTTCTTTTGAATCAACGTCAAATAAATGTAAAATATGATAATTCCACATCTTGCTTTTCATATAGCTATCGCGTACAATGCATCTTAGTTTTGTTGATTTTTATTTAAGATAAGAGGTATAAGATGAAGACGAAGATGACATCCAAAGAGCGGCTTCCGTTGATCGGAATGACTGTCTCGGCATTTATTTTTAACACATCCGAGTTTATGCCAATCGGTCTGCTGACGGATATTGCAAAGAGCTTTTCGATTTCTGAGGCGAAGGCGGGCATGTTGATCACGGTATATTCGTGGATCGTTATGTTGCTTTCCCTGCCGCTCATGCTGCTCGTGAGCAAGATTGATTATAAGAAGTTATTTATGGGAACGGTTGCATTGTTCGGAATCTGTCAGGTGTTGACCGTGTTGTCAAACAGCTACGGCATGCTGATGGCGTCCCGAATCGGTGTAGCCTGTGCACACGCGATTTTCTGGTCAATCGCGTCTCCGATTGCAGTGCGTATGGCGTCAGAAGAACATCAGTCCAAAGCACTCAGTATGGTCGTGACAGGTACTTCGGTTGCGACGATTGCTGGACTTCCGCTTGGAAAAATGATTGGACATTATGCAGGATGGAGAATTGCCTTTTTGATCGTGGCAATCATCACATTCGTTGTTTTGACATATATGGCATTCCTGTTCCCGAAGATGGAGTGTGGCGAGCCGTTCCGTGTGAAGCAGTTGCCAGAACTATTTAAGAATCGTGCACTTGTCTGCATCTATATTCAGACATTTTTGTTTGTAGTGGGCTATTATACGAGCTATAGTTATATCGATCCGTTCCTGCAGCAGGTCGCACACATGGGAAATAGTACAGTCACTATTACATTGTTTGTGTTTGGTGCCGCAGGATTGCTCGGCAGTTTTCTGTTCTCGAAATTCTATGACAAATACCGGCATGGATTTTTACGTATGGTGATGATTTCGCTGGCAGTTGAATTGTTGCTGCTGCTTCCTGCAGCAGGACAGCCGGGATTTATAATGGCGCTTTGTGCTTTATGGGGCATTACAGTGCTTGTATTTAATGTATCGTTCCAGTCAGAGACGATCCGCTGTACGGATGAACAGTCCTCGTCGGTTGCAATGTCGATTTTTTCCGGTATCTTTAATTTTGGTATAGGCGCAGGCAGCTTCCTTGGTGGAATTGTGTGCGATAAGGGACAGATTGTACATATTGGATTTGTTGGAGCTGCATTTGCGGTAATTTCGGTTCTGTTCTTCCTGGTGTGCATGTCCAAGAATCTGGTAGAGAATAAGTAAGATTGACTGTTCTTTTTTGAAATGAGATATCATGTAAGCGGTTGTATCACAGATACAATCGCTTATTTTATGTGAATATATGGTAGTAAAGCAGCTCAGTAAGGCAGCAGCAGAAGAAGAAGGGGCCTTCAGGGTAGCAGGTATAATGGCGGGAAATGGCGCAGGATATCCTGCGCCGTTTTCTATATATTGTATTTCTAAATTCAAAAACTCAATATCGTGTATCAAATATTTCGAAATGTTACAAAATGTAACAATTTTATGTGAACCATTGAAAAGAATAAGTTTACAGAAAAAGAAAAAGAAAACTTGTTGGAAACATAGCAAAAATGCGAAGAAAATGTGAATTTTTGAAAAAACATCCAAAAACTGGTTGACAATAATATTACAGGTTGCTATAATGGGCAATGTAATAAGTTGTAACATATTTGTAACAAATTGGAGGTAAGAACATGAAAAGACCATCCGTAAAGTGGTTGGCGGTAGCGGCGGCAGGTTGCATTTTCGCTTCGTCCATGGGTACATACACATATACCGCGTTGGCAGATGAGTTTGTATATACCGATGCTAACGTCAGTATTACATCGATCGTAGATCGCTATATTGAAGAAAATGGTGGAGAAGTATTTACAGTTGATGCAACTCCAGAGGATGCAACAGCACCGGCTGCAGTTGTTGCAGAGGCAACAGCAACCGACGCAGTAGCAACAGGCGAGATTCAGGAGATTGCAAAGGTAACAGGAGAAATCGCAGAAGTTCCTTCCGAGGAAACAACGGAGGCACCGGCAACGGAAGAGCCAACGACAGAAGCACCTGTACAGGAAGCATCTGAGGCGGCAGCATCACCGGTTATGGATTTCACAGGAAAGGCAATCGTCACAGCATCTGGTTCCGTAAATATTCGTCAGTCTGGTGATGTGAATGCGGCAAAGGTTGGAACGATTGATGCAGGCGGACTTGTAAACATCGTAGAAAAAGGTGATACGTGGTCCCATATTACATCAGGAAATGTAGATGGATATATCAGAAATGATCTGTTAGCATTTGAAGGGGATGCAGCAAGCTATGCAAGCGCAAATCTCTCGAAGGTTGCAGTTGTAAATACAGCAGCATTGAAGCTTCGTAGTGCAGCAAGCACAGACAGCGAGAGCATCACACTTCTGGCACAGGGAGAATCTTATCCGATCGTAGAGACAGGAGATGCATGGACAAAGATCCAGCTTGACACTGTGACAGGATATGTAAAGAATGAGTACATAACTATTTCTTATAATATGCCAACAGCAAAGGCAGTAAGTGCACCGGCACAGGATACAACGACAACGGAAGCGCCAACAACGGAAGCTCCTACGACAGAGGCTCCTACAACAGAAGCACCAGTGACAGAAGCTCCAACCTCAGATCTTGGACAGCAGATTGCAAACTTTGCATGTCAGTTCGTTGGAAACCCATATGTATGGGGCGGCACAAGCCTGACAAACGGAGCGGATTGTTCCGGATTCGTACAGAGTGTATATAAGAACTTTGGATATTCACTTCCTCGTACATGTACACCACAGAGTAATGCAGGTACAGCAGTCAGCCTTGCAGCATTGGCACCTGGTGATCTGGTATTCTACGATCACGGTACAGGTTCCTGTGAGCACGTAGGTATCTATATTGGAAATGGACAGATCGTACATGCAAGCAGCAGCCGTACAGGAATCAAGATCTCAAATGTAAATTACAGTACACCATTTAAGGCTTGCAGAATTGTAAATTAGGAAATTAGTAATACTTTCTATAATGTGTTTGAAAGGGCATTTTCGGTAAGAATCGAAGGTGCCCTTTTCCGTTATCAAAAAAATGTGAATTTTTGTATATTTTGACGAAAAATCACTTCCCAAACAGGGGTTGGGTGTGCTATAATACTAAACATAGAAAGTACATGTGCTTCACGCACATTTTTTATTTTCTATAGTTCGACGTAAAGGAGCTGGGGCATATGAATTACATCATAAGTGGAAAGAACATTGAGGTTACAGACGCACTGAAGCAGGCGATTTACGAGAAGCTTGAGAGAATCGAGAAGTTCTTCGGTGAAGACACAGCAGCACAGGTTACACTTTCGGTAGATAAGGACCGTCAGAAGATTGAGGTTACGATCCCGATGAAGGGACATACGATCCGTGCAGAACAGGCGAGCGATAATATGTACGTATCCATCGATTTGGTTGTGGAGATTATCGAACGTCAGGTAACACGCCATAAGAAGCGTATTTTGGACAAGGAACAGAATTCCGGTTATATCAACAACGATTTCTTCGATGTAGAAGGACTTGAGGATGAGGATGTCCAGATTATCCGTAGCAAGAAGGTTGTGTTAGAGCCTATGTATCCGGAGGATGCATGCATCCAGATGGATCTGCTTGGACATAATTTCTTCGTATTCCGTAACGCAGAGACAGACAAGGTAAATGTAGTCTACAAGCGTAGAGGCAATACATTCGGATTGATTGAGCCAGAATTTTAACAGTTTCAGTTATGTATAGAGGGTTATGAAAAAACGGTATCCCGGAGACGAAGGTCTCCGGGATATTTGTTATTATAGGATATTTTCTATATGGGAATGGTATTTCTGACATGGAAACTTCTTGCGTTACCTACCATTTAATGTTATATTACAAGTTGTGGTATTAGAATGAGTTACGCTCAGGGAGGTAAGAAATGAGCTTATTTGAAAAAGTGTTTGGAACACATAGTGATAAAGAGCTGAAGAAAATATATCCGATTGTAGATAAGATCGAAGCGCTGGATTCAACCATGCAGGCGTTAAGTGATGAAGAGCTGAAGGCAAAGACACCAGAGTTCAAGGAACGTCTTGAAAAGGGCGAGACACTGGATGATCTGCTTCCAGAAGCATTTGCCGTTGTCCGTGAGGCAGCAGACCGTGTTCTTCATATGAAGCATTACCGCGTGCAGCTGATCGGTGGTATCCTGCTGCATCAGGGACGTATCCCGGAGATGCGTACTGGTGAAGGTAAGACATTGGTTTCTACACTTCCTGCATATTTGAATGCACTCGAAGGAAAGGGTGTTCATATCGTAACTGTCAACGACTATCTGGCAAAGCGTGATGCCGAGTGGATGGGACAGGTACACGAATTCCTTGGACTGACGGTAGGTGTGATCTTAAACAGTGATAAAAACGATGCAAGACGTGCCGCTTATAACTGCGACATTACATATGTTACAAATAACGAGCTTGGTTTCGATTACCTGCGTGACAACATGGTTATTTACAAGGAGCAGCTCGTGCAGCGTGATCTGCATTATGCGATCGTCGATGAGGTCGATTCCGTACTCATTGATGAGGCGCGTACGCCATTGATCATTTCCGGACAGAGCGGAAAGTCTACCGACTTGTACAAGATGTGTGATTATCTGGCGCGCCGTATGAAGCGTGGTACTGCTTCGATGGAAATCAGTAAGCTCGATGCCATCATGGGTACAGAGATCGAGGAAGATGGAGATTACTTAGTTGATGAGAAGGACAAGCAGGTTGTACTGACTGCACAGGGTGTCAAGGAAGTTGAGCAGTTCTTCCATATCGACAACTTCTCAGATGCAGATAATATTGATATCCAGCACAACATGATCATGGCATTGCGTGCACATGCGCTCATGTTCCGTGATAAAGATTACGTTGTTAAGGATGACGAGGTTTTGATCGTCGATGAGTTTACCGGACGTATCATGCCGGGACGTCGCTTCTCAGACGGTCTGCATCAGGCGATTGAGGCAAAGGAAAACGTAAAGGTAAAACGTGAGAGCCGTACACTGGCAACGATTACTTTCCAGAACTTCTTCAACAAATATAAGAAAAAGGCAGGTATGACAGGTACTGCTTTGACGGAGGAAGAAGAGTTCCGTGAGATCTACGGCATGGACGTTGTCGTTGTTCCGACAAACCTGCCGGTACAGCGTATTGATCATCACGATTCTATATTTAAGACAAAGAAAGAAAAACTGAACGCAATCGTACAGGCGGTTGTGGAAGCACATGACAAGGGACAGCCGGTACTGGTTGGTACAATCACGATTGATGCATCCGAGGAACTGAGCCGCATGCTCACAAAGCGTGGCATCCAGCACAAGGTATTGAATGCGAAGTTCCATGAGTTAGAGGCTGAGATCGTTGCCGATGCCGGACAGCGCGGTGCAGTTACGATCGCAACCAACATGGCTGGCCGTGGTACCGATATCAAGCTTGGCGAGGGCGTGGCAGAACTCGGTGGTCTGAAGATCATCGGTACAGAGCGTCATGAGTCCCGTCGAATTGATAACCAGCTGCGTGGTCGTGCCGGACGTCAGGGCGATCCGGGTGAGTCCAAGTTCTATCTGTCTCTGGACGACGATCTGATGCGTCTGTTCGGTTCCGAGAAGGTAAAGGCAGTTTACGATGCATTGAAGATTCCAGAGGGCGAGGAGATCCAGCATAAGACAATCTCCAAGTTCGTAGAGAAAGCACAGATGAAAATCGAAAGTAACAACTTCGCAATCCGTAAGAATCTGATGGAATACGATCAGGTCAACAATGACCAGCGTGAAGTTATTTACGCAGAGCGTCGCCGTGTATTGGATGGCGAGAATATGCGTGATGTAATCTTCAAGTTTATTCAGGATACGGTTGAGAGTTATATTGATAAGACGTGTTCGGCTGACCTTGCTCCAAGTGAGTGGCAGATTGGCGAGCTGAACCAGCTTTTGATTCCGATTATTCCGATGGAGCCAATTGAGCTGACAGAGGAGGAGAAGAAATCTGGCAAGCTGGATAAGTTCAAGCAGAGAATCAAGGAAGAAGCAGCCAAGGTATACGAAGCGAAGGAAGCTGAGTTCCCAGAGCCAGAGCATTTCCGTGAGATCGAGCGTGTCGTACTGTTGAAGGTCATCGACAAGAAATGGATGGCACACTTGGACGACATGACACAGCTTCGTCAGGGTATTACCTTGCAGGCATATGGTAGCAAGGATCCGGTAGTTGAGTACAAGTTTGCCGGTTTCGATATGTTCAATGAGATGACAGCATCTATCCGAGAGGATACGGTTCGTATGCTGCTCCATGTGAAGATCGAGCAGAAGGTAGAGCGTGAAGAGGTTGCGAAGGTAACCGGAACGAACAAGGACGATTCTGTAAAGAAAGGACCAGTCCGCCGCGAGAGCGCAAAGATTGGTCGTAACGATCCATGTCCTTGTGGCAGCGGTAAGAAATACAAGATGTGCTGCGGCCGTAACCTGTAAGGAGTTAGGAAACATTTGAATCATAATGTTTTGGATAGAATGTAGGTAAGTAAGGATAGATATGTAGATGGAGTTGGCACCATATACAATTCTAAAGCAGACCATTGGAACACGTTGGTACTTAACAAATTGTGCCAGCTTGCTGGTACAATGCGTTTAGTACCACTACGTGTGGAAGTGAGCGAGAGCGTGTCTGCGTAGAATTGTATATGGTACCAACTCCGTGAGATAGCGTATATTATGAGAGGTGGTGACGGAAGTGATAGAGTTAGATCAGTTTCGCTATACTTTAAACGAATACAAAACTCCACTTGCGGAAGTGAGGGATTCACTTTGACATCGCTGGCAAGCAGTTACGCATTAAACAGCTAGAACCGATGCTGGAACAGCCAGGGTTCTGGGATGATGTAGAACATAGTCAGCAGGTAATGAAGGAATTAAAGAATCTGAAAGATACGATCGAGGAATTTGAAACGCTTTCGAACCAGTATGAAGATATTGGGACTTTGATTGAGATGGCAGAAGAAGAAAATGATGCGAGCCTTGTCGAAGAGATTGGAAATGAGCTTGCGTCCTTTGAAGAGAAATTCGAAGAGTTCCGTATCGATACGTTGCTTTCAGAAGAATATGATGCCAACAACGCAATCGTGACGATTCACGCGGGCGTCGGCGGTACAGAAGCGTGCGACTGGGCACAGATGTTATATCGTATGTATACGCGGTTTGCGGAAAAGAAAGGTTTCTCGGTAGAAGTTCTCGACTATCTGGATGGTGAGGAAGCGGGTATTAAATCCGTGACATTTCAGGTAAATGGGTTGCATGCGTATGGATATCTGAAATCCGAGAAGGGTGTGCACCGTCTGGTTCGTATTTCGCCATTTAATGCGGCAGGCAAGCGGCAGACCAGCTTTGCGGCGGTCGATGTGATGCCGGAACTGGATGATAGCATCCATGTAGAGATCAATCCGGATGATCTGCGAATCGATACGTATCGTTCGAGTGGTGCCGGTGGACAGCATATCAACAAGACAAGTTCTGCAATCCGTATCACGCATATCCCGACTGGAATTGTGGTACAATGTCAGAATGAGCGATCCCAGCACAGCAACAAGGATACCGCGATGAAGATGCTGACAGCGAAGCTCTTTATGATGAAAGAAGAAGAAAACAAAGCCAAGCTCGCGGGCATTCGTGGAGAAGTGACTGACAATGGCTGGGGAAGTCAGATTCGGAATTATGTTCTGCAGCCGTACACGATGGTGAAGGATGCGCGAACCGGCTTTGAGTGCAGCAACGCACAGGCGGTATTAGATGGCGGCATTGATGGATTTATCAGTGCGTATTTGAAATGGATTAACACGAAGGAAGAGACGGAATAATCCGTCCTACGAAATAAGGAGGAATGTGCATGGCAGTGACGAAGTACATTGTGTTTCGCTTAAATGATCAGAAATACAGCATGAAGCTGACGAAGATCAATGGCATAGAGTATGTGTATCATGTGGTACCCGTGCCGATGGGACCTGCATGCATCAAGGGAATTATTCATCTGAGGAATGAAGTGATTCCGGTGTTCAGTCTGAAACGACTGTTTGGAATGCCGGAGGAGGCAGCAGAGACGCAGCTTTTGATCACAGAGACACACGGTATGAAGCTTGCGATTGAGGTGGACACCGTGCTCGGAATTGTAAATGTAGAGGAAGAGGACATTAAACAGATTCCGATGGTTGTACATACAGAGGAGACCGGATATTTAGAGGATGTTGTAAAACTGACGCTGCCGGAATCCAATCAGGAGGAAATCGTGATCAGTATCGCGGTTGACACATTGATGTCCGATCATGAATTTGGACAGATTGAAAACGCATTAGAAAAGGAGATGAGCGGAAAATGATTAACATTGCAGTGCTTGGCTACGGTACAGTAGGTTCCGGAGTTGTAGAGGTAATCAACAAAAATCACGCAAGTATCAATAAGCGTGCCGGACAGGAGGTAAATATCAAGTATGTACTTGATTTGAGAGATTTCCCTGGCGATCCGGTCGAGAAGGTGCTTGTACATGATTACAATGTGATCGTGAACGATCCGGAAGTAAAGATTATCGTAGAGGTAATGGGAGGCATTAAGCCGGCGTATGATTTCACGAAGCAGGCATTAGAGGCAGGTAAGAGTGTTTGTACCTCCAACAAAGAGTTGGTTGCAGCACACGGTGCAGAGCTTCTGGCAATTGCAAAGGCAAACAATGTAAACTTCCTGTTTGAGGCAAGCGTTGGCGGTGGTATTCCAATCATTCGTCCGTTGAACCAGTCTCTGACTGCAGATGAGATCACAGAGATTACTGGTATTTTAAATGGTACAACAAACTATATTCTGTCGAAGATGACAGACGAGGGCAAGTCTTTCGAGGAAGTGCTGAAGCGTGCACAGGAGAAGGGCTATGCAGAGCGTAATCCGGAAGCTGACGTGGAAGGCTATGACGCCTGCCGTAAGATTGCAATTCTGACATCCCTTGCATTAGGCAAGCAGGTAGACTATCAGGATATCTATACAGAAGGAATTACGAAGATCACAAAGACTGATATCGAATATGCGAAGGCTTTGCATGCAAGCATCAAGCTGCTTGGTACAAGCAAGTGGGAAGATGATGGCAAGATCTATTCGATGGTAGCGCCGTTCATGATCGACAGCGATCATCCGCTCGGACATGTCAATGGCGTATTCAACGGTATTTTCGTGAACGGAAATATGCTTGGCGATACAATGTTCTATGGCAAGGGCGCCGGTAAGCTTCCAACTGCAAGTGCAGTTGTAGCCGATGTCGTTGATGCCGTGAAGCATCAGGGTACAAATATCATGACAATCTGGGAGCAGGATAAGGTGGAGCTTGGCGACAGAGCAAACTTCGCATGCCGGTTCTTCGTCCGCGTGGCAGACACAACATCCAAGGAGACGATCGAGAAGATCTTCGGTGAGGTTGAGTATGTGACACTTGCAGATGTGAGTGGGGAATATGCATTCCTGACAGATAAACTGACCGAGGGTGCATTTGAGGAGAAGAGCAAGCAGGTTGATATGATCATGCGCATCCGCACTGCATTATAATAAAGTGACAAACAAAAATAAATGTGTTAGAATACAGTTGCATTGCCATGCGGTGATGCAGCTGTTTTCTTATGTGCTCGTAAAGTGAGGTGCGGTTTATGAAACGTAGTGATTATATTACATGGGATCAGTATTTTATGGGGATTGCGATTATGTCTGCGAACCGCAGCAAAGATCCGAATACACAGGTAGGCGCGTGTATCGTGGATCAGGATAATCGAATCTTAACCGTAGGCTATAATGGTATGCCGTCCGGCTGCAACGACGATGAGATGCCGTGGGACCGGGAAGGCGAAGGAATGGCGAGCAAATATTTCTTTGTCTGCCATGCGGAGTTAAATGCGATTTTGAATTACCGTGGTGGCGGTACATTGCGCGGTTCACGCTGTTATGTAACATTGTTCCCATGCAATGAATGTGCGAAGGCAATTATTCAGGCAGGCATCAAAGAAGTGATTTATATGTCGGATAAATATGCGGATTCAGAAAGCACGATGGCGTCGAAGAAGATGTTCGAGATGGCAGGTGTAAAATACTCCGAGTACGAGAATAAGCACAAGAAGATTGAATTTGAATTATAAAGATCTGACCGGAGGAAATTATGACAGAAGCAAAGACAAAAAGTGTAAATATGACATTTCCGGCATTATTTAGTTATGTAATGAATACAAACTATCGAAGCATGAGCGGAATTTTAGGACTGGTGCTGAGTTTTGGCGCGATCGTGATGCTTGTGATCGGCTGGAACACGACATCGGGCAGACAGAAAGCGATTTTCATTATCGTGGCATTGATGTTTACCGTGATCAATCCGCTCTCGCTTGCGTTCAAGACATTTAAGCAGTTGAAGACAAGCCCTTCGTATAAGCAGCCACTCGTCTATACATTTGGCGATGATGGAATCGGTGTGTCGCAGGGCGAAGAACATATGGATCTGGAATGGAAAGGCGTGTACCGCCTGCTTATGACGAAATATATGCTTGCGGTGTATACGAACCGGATGCATGCATTTGTAATTCCGCTCGATCAGTTGGGCGACGATAAGGGTAAGATTCTGGCATCGGTTGTGAATTTCACAGCAGGATACAAGCCAAGAGTCAGCAGAAGTTTGAAGAGGTATCAAAGTGGAAAAGGTATATAAAAGAGAAAGTTTCAGCGCAGAAGAAACCTTTGCAATCGGCAAAGAGCTTGCGGCACAGGCAAAGCCGGGCGAGGTGTATTGTCTGTATGGTGATCTTGGCTGCGGCAAGACGGTATTCTCGCAGGGTTTTGGTGCAGGACTTGGCGTGAAGGAGCCAATCAGCAGCCCGACATTTACGATATTAAAGGAATATGACGAAGGGCGTATGCCGTTTTGCCATTTCGATGTCTACCGGATTGGCAGTGACGATGAGATGGATGAGATCGGTTACTATGAGGCAATCGACGGTGATGGCGTCTGTCTGATCGAGTGGGCGGAGCTGATCTACGATATATTGCCACCACAGTATAAGAAGGTGACGATAAAAAAAGACGTCGAAAAAGGGTTCGACTATCGAACGATTACAGTTGAGGAGATAACAAGATGAGAATCTTAGGTGTTGACAGCTCCGGCATGGTGGCAAGTGTGGCACTTGTCGAGGATGACCTGCTGGTAGCGGAATATTCAGTAAATTATAAGAAGACACATTCGCAGACATTGCTTCCGATGTTGGATGAGATCGTGAAGATGACAGAGTTAGATTTGAATACGATTGATGCGATTGCAGTTGCAGCGGGACCGGGTTCTTTCACAGGACTCCGGATTGGTGCGGCGACGGTGAAGGGACTAGGGCTTGCACTTGAGAAGCCGGTTATCTCGGTACCAACCTGTCACGGGCTTGCGTATAATCTGTGGGGCAGCGACAAGCTTGTCTGTCCAATCATGGATGCGAGAAGAAGTCAGGTTTATACAGGCATTTATGAATTTGCGAAGGATGGTATGCAGGTGTTTCTGGATCAGTCGGCAATGGACATTCGGGCGCTCGCGGAGAAGTTAAATGCGATGGGACGCGAAGTGATCTTCCTTGGAGATGGCTGTCCGGTTTACGCGTCTGTACTTGCAGAATGCATGCAGGTACCATATGCATTCGCACCGGCACACCTGAACCGTCAGCGTGCGTCAGCGGTTGCAAGTCTTGGCGCAGAGTATTTCAAGCAGGGAAAACAGGAACCTGCAGATGATCTGATTCCGATTTATCTGCGCAAATCGCAGGCAGAGCGGGAACGCGAGGAAAAGCTTGCGGCAGAAGGACAGGCGTAGAAGTTGAAGATTGTTTATTATAACTGTGAAATTGCAGAACAAGCAGTCGGTGAGAATCAGAACTCGTGTGTGCTGGCGGCGGGAACGTCGAATGCATATGCACAGCGCGTAGCGCAGATGGAACAAGACTCATTTGACGATGCATGGACAGAAGCGATGGTGGCAGATTCCCTTGCGCAAAGCTACAATCATTTATGGCTTGCAGAGGATGACGCAGGTATACCTTGTGGGTATCTGCTTGCAAATGTACTTGGTGACGAGACGGAATTGCTGCGTATTGCGGTCAACCCGGAATGCCGGAAAGATGGGATTGGACAGCTACTGATGGATGCTTATCTTGCATTTGCACGGATAGATGCTGTGCGCGGTTTGCTGGAAGTACGGCATGGAAACGGTGCGGCAAAGCATTTGTATGAGAAAAATGGATATCATCTGCTTGCCTGCCGGAAGAATTATTATAAGCATCCAGACGAGGATGCAGATATCTATGAGATAGCATTTATAGAAAACGGAGAATAGAATGTTAGAGTTATGTTTGCTTGGAACGGGCGGTATGCTGCCGCTTCCGTACAGAGCGTTGACCTCGCTGATGGTGCGGTACAACGGAAGCAGTATCCTGATCGATTGCGGTGAGGGTACACAAAATCAAATACGTTTGCAAGGCTGGAGTTTTAAGCCAATCGATGTGATCTGCATCACACATTTCCATGCGGATCATATCAGTGGACTTCCGGGCATGCTTCTGACGATGGGAAATGCCGAGCGGACAGAGCCTTTGACAATGATCGGACCGAAGGGACTGGAGCACGTGGTCAATTCACTTCGGATCATTGCACCGGAGCTTCCGTTTGAAATCAAATTCATTGAGCTGGAGCAGCCGGAGGAAGTCATTGAGATCTGCGGTTTGCGGATTCGGGCATTCCGTGTGAATCATCGTGTGACCTGTTATGGGTATAATATTGAGCTTGATCGCGCCGGCAAATTCGATGCTGCACGTGCTAGGGCGTTAGGACTTCCGGTACAGTATTGGAGTCTGCTGCAAAAAGGCGAGACAGTTGATTATGAAGGAAATGTCTATACAAGTGATATGGTTATGGGAAGCCCACGGAAGGGTTTGAAAGTCACGTATTGTACTGATACCCGCCCGGTAGATGCAATCGCGGAGTGCGCGAAAGATGCGGACTTATTTATCTGTGAGGGCATGTATGGCGAGGAGGAGAAGCTTTCAAAGGCAAAGGAGCATAAGCACATGATGATGCGGGAGGCTGCGGAGCTTGCGAAGGAAGCACAGGTACATGAAATGTGGCTGACACATTACAGTCCGGCGACGAATCGTCCGAAGGAATTCGAGGCGATGGTACAGTCGATATTTCCACAGGGATATATCGCGAAGGATCGCACAGAAAAGGTTTTGAATTTTGAAGAGGATTGATGCTGTATGGCAAAAAATAAGAAAAAAGAAGTGACAATCAAAGGCATTATCATAGCGGTGTTACTTGTCGTGCTGGTGCTGTGGTACTTCAATCATCTGAGCAACCGTTCTTCGATTCAGCGAAGCACGTCGCAAAAGACCGAAGTGGAAGCACTGATGGAGTATGATATGGCGGCGGAATATCCGAAGACGCCGCGGGATGTGGCGAAGCTGCATAACCGCTATTTTAAGGCGTTTTATGGACAGAAACTGGCAGACGATGAACTGGATGCCATGAATAAAAAGGTGCGGCAGTTATATTGTACGGATCTGCTCGTGGCGAATCCGGAGAGTGACAGTCTGGCGAATCTGCAGAAGGACATCGAGGCAGTAAAGGAACAGGGATATACATACAAGATGTGTGAACTTCCAGAAGCAAGTCAGGTGCAGTATTTCACAAAAGATGGAAAAGATATGGCGTCGCTGGAAGTGTGTATTACGATCAACACCGGCGACAATCTAGGTTATTTTTACCGTCAGTATGCGATGGTAAAGGAAAATGACCAGTGGAAGATCTATGGCTGGACAGAATCCCAGTTACCGAGCGGTTCTGCGACGACGCAGGCGGCAGAGTAAGAAACGAAAGTGGTATGCGTGAGATCACTGCATAACCAGATAGAATAAGAAAGGTTGCATGAAAGCGATGCAACAAGAAAAAGAGGAAACATTATGAGTACAACGATACTTTCAATTGAATCATCCTGCGATGAGACGGCAGCAGCGATTGTTGTCGATGGAAGAGAAGTAAAATCAAATATTATCTATTCACAGATTGAACTTCACAAGCTGTATGGCGGCGTAGTGCCGGAGATTGCATCGCGGAAGCATGTGGAGAAAGTCAATCAGGTGATTCGTGCGGCAATTGAGGAAGCAAATGTGACATGGGATGATATCGATGCTGTGGCAGTGACGTATGGACCGGGGCTGGTTGGTGCGCTCTTGGTTGGTGTGAGTGCGGCAAAGGCGGTTGCTTATGCAAAGAAGAAACCACTGGTTGGTGTGCATCATATCGAGGGACACATTGCGGCGAATTATATTGAGCATCCGGATCTGGAACCACCGTTTATGTGTATGGTAGCTTCTGGTGGACATTCCCATCTGGTCTATGTGAAGGACTATACGACATTTGAGATTGTAGGGCGGACAAGAGACGATGCGGCGGGCGAGGCATTTGACAAGGTCGCACGTGCAATCGGACTTGGATATCCGGGCGGACCAAAGATTGACAAGCTTGCCAAAGAGGGCAATAAAGAGGCAATTCATTTCCCACGTGCATTTATGGAAGATGCACCGTATGATTTTTCTTTCAGTGGCTTGAAATCCGCAGTGCTGAATTACCTGAACGGCTGTGAGATGAAACATCAGGAGATCAACCGGGCAGATGTGGCTGCTTCGTTTCAACAAGCGGTTGTGGATGTGCTGACCGACAATTCGGTGCGCGCGGCAAAAGCATATGGCTGTAAGAAGCTGGCGTTAGCCGGAGGCGTGGCATCGAACAGCTCCCTTCGGGAGAATATGCAGCGTGTGGCATCTGAACAGGGCTTGCAGTTTTACTATCCATCGCCAATCTTTTGTACAGATAATGCAGCGATGATCGGTGTGGCGGGCTATCATAATTATATGGCGGGCATCCGGGATGGACTGGATCTGAATGCAATACCGAATTTAAAGATTGGGGAACGCAGATAATGGTAACAGCAATCGTACTTGCGGCAGGCGTTGGCAGCCGTATGAAAAGTGAAAAGGCAAAGCAATTTCTGGAAGTCGCAGGGCATGAAGTGCTGTATTATTCGTTGCGGGCTTTTGATGAGCATCCCGAAGTAGATTCGATAGTGCTTGTGACAAAGGAAGAATTTGTAGAACATTGCCAGAAAGAACTGGTGGAACAGTATCAGTTTGCAAAGGTTTGGAATATCTGTATCGGTGGAAAAGAACGCTATGATTCCGTTTATCAGGGATTATCTGCGATTGGAGCAGAGGAAGAAAACGATATTGTGCTGATCCATGATGGTGCGCGTCCGTTCGTGACAGCAGAAATGATATCAGCTTCAATTGCGTGTGCAAGAGAATGCGGAGCCTGTACGGTCGGCGTTCCTGCAAAGGATACGATCAAGATTGTGGATACAGATCATTATGGGGTAGAGACGCCGGAACGAAAATTTGTATACCAGATTCAGACACCGCAGACATTTCAGGTACCATTGCTTCGTCGGGCTTATGAGACAATGTACGAGGCAAAAAGAAATGGAGACACCCACAATATAACGGATGATACGATGCTTGTAGAACAATATGCAGGGGTGCGCTGCAAGGTGGTAGAAGGTGCGTATGAAAACATCAAAATCACCACACCGGAGGATCTGGCAATCGCAGAAATCTTTGTCGAAAAAACTTTGAAAAAATTTTAAAAAATCTGTTGACAAGTATAGGACTTTTTGATAAGATAACAAAGTCGCTGATACAAACAGCGATTTTTAATTGAAAAAAATTAAAATATGGAGAGGTATCGAAGTGGTCATAACGAGGCGGTCTTGAAAACCGTTTGTCCGCAAGGGCGCGTGGGTTCGAATCCCACCCTCTCCGTTCGATACATTCGACAGGTCGAACGTATCCCGTCGATTTAGGCGCTTGTGGAGAAGTACCCAAGCGGCTGAAGGGGCTCCCCTGGAAAGGGAGTAGGTCGTTAATAGCGGCGCGAGGGTTCAAATCCCTCTTTCTCCGTTTACACAGTAGAGATTTCTACTGTGTTTTTTTGCGCTTTTTTACCGAGAACAAAGAAAGTTGCTTTTGCATTTTTTGATTTTAATCCGTCTAAAAGTGCCTGTGTGTAGTCACTCGGTCCATCATCAAAAGTTAAAGCTATCATTTTTCTGCTTGGATTTTCAACCTCAACGCCAAAACTTTTAGAGTAAGGAGTGAATATATAGCTTATAATTATAAATGCAGTCAGTGCTAGTGCAATTATAATGTAAGTTTTATTTGTGGTTTCTTTTAAATTTAACATAACATATCCCTCTTGCACTTATAGGATAGCATATTTAAATTTGCAACTCAATAATTATAGAAACTCTTTGAAATATCTTAATAATGCCTTTATAATGTCTTAAAACTCGTTATATTTAGCCATTTCGTTAAGGTCAATGTGCTTGAAATGAAGCGGATTAACTTGCGCGTCATCAGCCGGATAACCGGTTGGCATGAGTGAAATAACATCAAGATTTTCCGGTATATTTAATACTTTTTTTGCAATTTCAGGATTAAATGCCATTACCCATGTTGTTCCCAAACCGAGTTCCTGTGCCTGAAGCATCATATGAGTTAAAACAATGCTGCTGTCAACTTCGGCTGATGATAAATTGTCATATTTTCTTGTCCAAGCTTTAGCTCTGTCAACGCACATTACAAAAATAAGCGGCGCATCAAATGTATATCTGGTGCATTTTTCTTCATCAAGTGCTTTGATTTTATCTTTATCGGTTAAAACCAAAATTCTTTGCGGTTGCAAGTTGCATGCAGTAGGTGCCACAAGTCCCGCTTCAAGTATTTTATCTATTTTTTCCTGCCTTTAAATTTTCTGCATGAATATCTTTCTTTAATGAGTTTTTCAAATTTCATATTTATTGCTCCTTTCGTTGTTATATTTTAACAAATAATTTATGCTTAAACAATATTATTACAAAAAATATCTTTAAATTTTAGTATCAATCTGTTAAAATAATCATATTACTTTGAAAGGACTAATTATGGATATTTTACAAAAACTTACTCAGGAATTTTCCGTTAAGCTTTGGCAGGTGGAAAATGCCGTTAAACTTATTGATGACGGAAACACTATTCCGTTCATTGCAAGATACAGAAAAGAAGCAACGGGTTCACTTGACGACCAACTATTAAGAGATTTATCAGACAGGCTTACATATTTACGAAATATGGAGGAGCAAAAAGAAAAAATAATTGCTTCAATTGAAGAGCAGGAACTTATGACGGATGAAATAATGGCGTCAATTGAAAGTGCGTCTACTCTTACCGAACTTGAAGATATTTACAGACCTTTCAGACCTAAAAGAAAAACAAGAGCTTCAGTCGCTAAAGCTAAAGGTTTGCAGGGGCTTGCCGATTTTCTCTATGCACAGGATAAAAATTCAAATCAACCGCTTGTTGAAGCTGAAAAATATCTTAATGACGAAGTAGAGAGCGTTGAAGACGCATTAAACGGTGCTAAAGATATAATTGCTGAATTTGTTTCTGATGACCCGGCAGGCAGAAAGATGCTGCGCTATTCAATTAAAAATCATGGAAATATCGTTGTAACAGGGGCGAAGGATGAGCTTGGCGTATATGAAATGTATAGGGAATATACCGAGCCGATTTCAAATATTGCGTCACACAGAGTTCTTGCATTCAACCGTGGTGAAAAAGAAGGCTTTTTAAAAGTAAATATTGATTATGATAAAAATACCGCCTTGACTATTCTTTATAATCTTCATATTAAGGATAGTTCGCCGACTCAAGAACTTGTTAAGGAAGCTATTGAAGATTCGTATACCCGCTTGATTTTTCCGTCTGTTGAGCGTGAACTAAGAAATTCATTGTCTGAAAATGCAGATGACAAGGCTATAAAAGTTTTTGCGGAAAATACGCGCCATTTGCTAATGCAACCGCCTGTAAAGGGCAAAGTTACTTTAGGGTTAGACCCGGGTTACAGAACAGGATGTAAAGTTGCGGTAGTTGATGCAACGGGTAAAGTATTGGATACAAGTGTTATATATGCCGTTCCTCCGCATAATAAAGTTGAACAGGCGAAGAAAATAATTAAAGACCTTGTTAAAAAACATAATGTTCAAATGTTTGCAATCGGCAACGGTACTGCATCACACGAAACAGAGGTTTTTGCTTGCGAAGTTATTAAAGAACTCAACTGCGGTATTACTTATATGGTTGTAAGTGAGGCGGGAGCATCGGTTTATTCGGCTTCTAAACTCGCCGCAAAGGAATTCCCTGAATATGATGTATCATTGAGAAGTGCAGTTTCAATTGCGCGCCGCCTTCAAGACCCGCTTGCCGAACTTGTTAAAATTGACCCTAAAGCAATCGGCGTAGGCCAATATCAGCACGATATGCCGCAAAACCGGCTTTCAAGCGCACTTGACGGTGTGGTTGAAGATTGTGTTAATACAGTCGGAGTAGACCTTAACACTGCATCTGCGCAGCTTTTAAACCGAGTTGCAGGCGTATCATCAAAAATCGCTGATAATATTGTAAAATATAGGCAGGAACACGGTATTTTTAAATCACGTGACGAAATTATGAATGTTTCAATGCTTGGTCCAAAAGCATTTGAGCAATGTGCAGGATTTTTGAGAGTGAGCGAAAGCAAAAATGTTCTCGATAACACAGCCGTTCACCCTGAAAGTTATGATGCAACACGCAAACTTCTTAAATTATGCTCGGTTACTGATGAAGATGTAAGGAGCGGTAATGTTTCTGCTGTTAAGGAATATGTTGAAACAGTAGGCACATCTGCACTTGCAAAACAACTCGATATCGGTGAGCCGACTCTTATTGATATTACAAAAGAAATTGCCAAACCGGGCAGAGATCCAAGGGATGAACTGCCGGCCCCGATGCTTCGCACAGATGTTATGGATATCAAAGATTTAAAAGTCGGAATGGAACTTAAAGGAACAGTTCGTAACGTAATTGATTTTGGTGCGTTCGTTGATGTTGGTGTTCACCAAGACGGACTTGTGCATATTTCTCAAATTACAGATAAATATATTAAGCACCCAAGCGATGTTTTAAAAGTGGGGGATATAGTAACAGTTTGGGTGATTTCAGTTGATGTGGATAAAAAGCGTATTGGTTTATCTATGAAAAAGCCTAAAGAATAATGAATTTCAAAATAATTAAAAGTAACAGAAAAACAATTTCACTCAGTGTTGATGATGAACTTAACGCAATAGTTAAAGCACCGTATTATGTTTCAAATTATCAAATTCAAGAATTTATAGATAGAAACAGCGGATGGCTTGAAAAGGCTGTGTTAAGAAAGAAAAAGCATATTGATAAATATAATATTAGCGAAGAAGATAAGAAACGCTTGATTTTAGAAGCAAATGATTACCTGCCTAAAAGGGTAGAATATTATTCCGATATTATGAATGTTAAGCCAACAGGTTTAAAAATCACTTCTGCGAAAAAGCGCTTTGGCTCCTGCAATGGTAAAAATTCTATTTGCTTTTCATATTATTTAATGCTT
>OGMR01000034.1_pt1 | contig 60738 bp, 48 predicted proteins | sample 1573251 | NCBI WGS metagenome assembly OGMR01 (sample SAMEA2581979, study PRJEB24529) | metagenome | biome: Human gut stool | place: China | collected 2011
GTAGACTCTGCATCTCCATTACCAATTATAATGGCTGTTATAAGCAAAGCAGCATGAATCAGCATAAATAGAAAATTCTTATGTATATTCTTTCTTGCCACATAAGTTATAATAACCGGAACTGCCATAAGCAGTGTTGCAATAATATAACTGTCAGATTTATTCGTAAGTCCCAATATAACAAATGCAGAAAATGCGAACGCTACAATACACTGGCTTATTATATCTGTCAATGTTCTTATTGTTCTCAGTTTATTATACTTATAAACTTGTCCCGACTCATTCATATGTTATCTCCTGATAAACTTATTTCACTTCCCAGCCCTCTGGTCTGATACCACAATAATCAAGGCTGTATTCTCCACCAGTCATATATGGAACAATCCATATAACCTGTCCATACTTTTTCTCAAACTTCTGCATAGTCTGCTGCAGCTTCTTTCTTCTGCTAGCTGATATAACAACATATACACTGTTGTCACTACTCTGGACAGAAACATTTTCTATAAATGTTCTGTTAATAAGCGCTGCAAACTCTTCTTTTTCAAGCTTTAAATCCATTCTTGCAAGTACAGTATTAATACTTCCAAGATGTCCAACTCCTGCTCCTTCTCTTATACCAACTGCTTCCTTTGTGTCAACATCACATGCATTACTAATTAGAGAGACATTAATTCCCTGTCTGATGAATTCTTCTGCCACAGAAGCTGCAAGACTTATTGCTTCTTCATTAACCGAATCATATGTAAGCATTCCATCATCCTCAAGATTAAGAAGAATACATACATTACGGCTGACTGACTCATTATATTCATTAACACACAGATTACCTGTTCTCGCTGTTGCCTTCCAGTTCACATTCTTTAGGCTGTCGTTGCTTGTATAATCTCTTATTCCTCTGAACACAAATGGATCTTCAAGCATATATTTCTTACGTTCTGCTTCTCCTGATATTCTGCTTCTTATAAAGCTGAATCTCTTACTATCCACAGTCTTAGGATAAACTGTTATCTCACAGGTACTACCCACTTTGAGAACATTAATCTCATTCATAAATGGTCCGGCAAATGTAAGCTGTACGCCTGATATTTTGAACACACCTCTGTGATTGCATTTAACAGGAATTCTTCTTGTAATTCTCTGATTAGCCAGAAATGAGAACACATCATTGCGGTATGTAAGGTCTGACACACTTGAATTAGTATCTGTTCCAGGAAATTCAAGTTCCCTGTCCACCTGAAACTTAAGATTCACACATGGCAGCGGCAGACGTTTTTCGTTGGATATAACCTCAACAACATTAACTGTTTCGCCATTTACAACATGCTTTTTCTCAAATTCAAGAGCGACACCCAGCCCCTTATTCCAGTTATAACGAAATACAAGCTTAATTGCCAGATATACTATAAGTACACCAATAAGCATCAATAATACATTCATTATCTTTTCCAATCTTCAGTAGGAACTGCTGTGTTATTAACAACATGTTCTATAATCTGTTCTTTATTATCCATATTCATGTAACCTGTCTGTAACACAATTCTGTGTGCCCATACTACAGGTGCAAGTATCTTGATGTCCTCTGGTACAACATAATCTCTGCCTGCAACATACGCATATGCTCTCGCCGCATTGAGCATACCAAGAGTTCCTCTCGGGCTTACACCGATTGATACATTGTCCTGCTGTCTTGTCATCCTTGCCAGTTCAACAATATAATCAATAAGCACTGGGTGAACATATACATTTTTCACATCTTCTTTCATTGCAACAATATCTTCACATGTTGCAACTGTTGAAAGTTCTTTAGAAGGATCTTCTTTTAAGAATCTGTTAAGAATAAGTACCTCATCATCTTTCTCTGGATAACCCATGTTAATCTTCATAAGGAATCTGTCAAGCTGTGCCTCAGGAAGCTGATAAGTTCCTGCTGTCTCAATAGGATTCTGTGTTGCAATTACAACAAATGGTTCTTCTAACTTAGAATATTCACCATCCACAGTAACCTGATGTTCCTCCATACATTCAAGCAATGCTGACTGTGTTCTAGGTGTTGCCCTGTTAATCTCATCTGCAAGAATAACATTAGCGAATACCGGACCTCTTCTGAATACGAATTCACCATCTTTCTGGTTAAACACATGCACACCTGTAATATCTGAAGGAAGCAGATCTGGTGTAAACTGAATTCTTGAAAATTGTCCATCAATGCTCTTTGCAAATGCTTTCGCCATCATAGTCTTACCTGTACCCGGAACATCTTCAAGAAGAACATGTCCATCAGCAATAATACTTGTCAGAACAAGTTCTGAAACATTTCTCTTACCCACAATCACCTTACTTACATTATCTAATATATCTGAAGCCTTACTCATAATACCTCCTCGTAACACGAAATTTAAACTCAGATAATTATAACAAAAACACTGCCAGAACAGCAAGTGTCTGACAGTGTTAATAGGTTAAATAATTATGAACTTTTGATGAATTTAATTATCTGTAGGCATCTCCTGATTAACATCAATACCTCTTGGAGCAACAGGTGTTGAGAACACAATCTGTGTACTTGTTCTTCCGAACTTCTGAAGCTGGCCGATAAATGTATCAAGTTCCATGGTACTTGGGAACATAACTTTTAATAGCATTGAATAATTGCCTGTTACACAGTTACATTCAACAACATTAGGGCATGACTTGATAAATGGATAGAAATCCGGTTTCTGCACAGGAGCAACTTCAAGATTAATAAATGCTGTTATATGATATCCCAGCTTTAACTGATTAATCTTAACTTCATATCCTTCAATAATCTCTTCCTTCTCAAGTCTCTCAATTCTTGCTGAAACAGCCGGTGATGAAAGGAAAACATTCTCGGCGAGTGCCTTTAATGGCATTCTTGCATTCTGCTGTAATAATGTAATTATCTTCTTATCGATTTTATCCATGGCGTGAACCTCCAGATTATAATATTCGTTGTAAATGCTATTAATTTAACCAAAAAAGGGACAATCCTAGCGTTGTTGCTAAAATCGTCCCCTTTGACTTAAATTATTAACTTATACATAATATACACCTTACATAATAAAATAGCAAGTGTTTTTTCTTTATTTTCATTGCTTTTATACATAATATTTGTTAGAGTAGAGAAAATACTAAAGCCATTACTGGCAGAACGGAGACATTATGGAGAATAATAATCAGGAATATAACACAGTAACTCTTATGCTTGACGATAACACAGAATGTGAATGTGCAATAATACGCATATTCCCTGCTGGAGATAACGACTATATCGCACTTCTTCCACTTGAGGGTGAAGCTGCAGACAACGATGAGGTATATCTTTACAGATACAAGGTTGAAGGCGACAACGAACCTGTACTTGAGAATATTGAATCTGATGAAGAATATGAGCTTGTATCTGAAGCATTTGACGAAGAATTAGATGCTATGGAGTATGAAGATCTGTACGAAGAAGAGGATAACGAGCAGTAAGAAGTTCTTCTATAAAGCGTGAACGGGTTGTATCTTTGTTGTACCTCTGCTTGGGATACAGAAGATACAACTTTTCTTTCGCCCTCGTCATCGCAACATAAAAAAGTCTCCTCTCCTCTTCAATCTGCTCATCTAAAACCGCCTTATTATACGGTATTATTCCCTCACAGACATCCATTACCAGTACAATCTTATATTCAAGACCTTTAGAGCCGTGCATTGTAAGCATATGCACACCGTCTGCTGTATTATTCTGTCTGTCTTTATCGCACTGCCTGATGTATTCTGCAATACCATCAAGCCATTGTGACAGACTCATATACTGTGAAGCCCTGTGTGCCAGTTCATCAAGCACATTATATAATTCTTCCTTATCAGCCTTGTGTTCATATATATAATTCCTTATATACTCATCATAACCAACACCCTTTCTTATATAATTAACAGCTGCAAATGGAGACATACTTCTTATCATACTAATATCAGACACCAGCTTTTCTACCTGTTTACTCATCTGTTCATTCCCCTCATAGCCTCTCTTCAATGCATTAATATCTGCCGGCTGTGTAATATATGAACGGCTTATATATCGGAGTGGCTTATTAATAATCCGCAGAAAGTCTATTCTTTCCCTGCTGCCAAGTGCTATCCTTATATATGTAAGAATATCCTTACTTATCCAGTGCTCATATATATCCTGTACTGCCGAATAATCACAGCATGGAATCCCATCACTTTCAAGCCTTGACATATACATATTCCCAATTACATTTGTTCTTGATAACACAGCAATGTCATCAGCAGCTATTCCAGTATCAATCAGTCTTCTTATCTCTGATACAAGAAATGCTTTCTCATCATTCAGACTGTTAAATTCATATACAGACACAGTATCTCCTTGTGAATTGTACGTCGTTATATCTTTATAATAACGATGCTCATTCTCCTCTGCTACAGCCCTTGAAGCAAACACAATATTGCCCGTTGACCTGTAATTAATACACATGTCAATTCTCACTGCATCACTATAATACTTATTGAAATCTAACATTATCTGTGGAGCAGAACCCCTGAATCCATATATACTCTGGTCATCATCCCCCACCACAAAAAGATTTCTGTATTCATCAGCAAGAATCCTCACGACATCAAACTGTGCCTTATTAATATCCTGAAATTCATCTATCAGAATGTACTTATACTTATTCTGCCACGCCCTCCTGTAATCTTCTCTCTGCATCAGAAGCTCGCGGCACTGTACAATCATATCATCAAAATCAATCAGATGTTTTCTTACAAGCATATCATCATATGCCCTATACATTATTCTAAAACTCTGTGGTGGAATACATCTGCTCTCATATTCATCTATATTAACAGCTTCACCCTTAACACAGCTTATCTCAGATAAAACACCAGCTACAGCTTCCTTCTCATCATCATACTCCAGTTCAAGCCTGCACATCTGGTCTTTCACGAATTCATGCTGTGTCTGCGGCTTAATAATACAGTGTGCAGAATAATTATATGCTGCCTTAAGTATTGTAAAAAATACTGCATGAAATGTGCCAAACGTCACTGCAGAGTTTCTGCCCTCTGACAACCCCTTAAACTTAAGCTTCATCTGTTCAGCAGCAGCCTTAGTAAATGTAATAACAAGAATATCTGATGGATTAACGCCGTACCTCTCAATCAGATATCTTACCCTGTGTGTAAGAACCGTGGTCTTTCCAGAACCCGGTCCTGCAATTACCATGCACGGTCCTGTATTATGTTGTATAGCCTGAATCTGTGCTTCATTAAACTGCAAAAGCGGCACCCCTTATAATAATCTTACGCAAACAAATGTATACTAAGATTATATAAGTATGCCGCCATTATGTCAACTTAATAATATATTTTTTTATTTATTAATAACTTGTTATACTATCATCAGAATCATCAGTATTAGATATACTCTTGATAACAACATAATATTCAACCTGTGGATTAACCTGTACAAGCACCCTGTCACCCTTCTTATGCCCAAGAAGAGCCTTGCCAAGAGGCGACTCTATGCTGATCATACCGCTTAATGAATCAGCTCTGATTGTAGTAACAATTTTAATAGTCTCAGTACTTTCATCATCCTCATACAATACCTCAACCGTATTATTAACGCCAACCTCATCATCTGCTGATGAATCATCAATAACAATCGCATTCTTAATCGTTCTCTGCAGATATCTTATTCTGCTTTCATTCTTATTCTTAAATCTTTTCGCTGCATGATACTCGAAATTCTCACTTAAATCCCCCTGAGCCCTTGTCTCCTTGACATCATCAAGTGCAGCCTTTCTTACCTCATGTATCCTGTACTCAATCTCTTCTTCCATCTTTTTGATATCATTCTTAGTAAGTTCGTGTCCCATATCTATCCTTCTTTCTTACCTTTAATCAATTAAATAATACGAGTATATTTTGCCCTTTTAAGATACATTTTGCAAGTTTATTCTGTCTCGACTTTATTACTTGTCGGCTCATCAAGAAGCACGAATGGCGCGTCATGTAAAATGCTTTAGCAAGCCCGATTCTCTGCTTCTCTCCGCCTGATAACATATCTCCCAGTTCACCGACATTAGTGTCGTATCCATCAGGAAGCTTTGATATGAAATCGTGTACTGAAGCCTTTTTGCACGCCTCAATTATCTTCTCATCTGTTGCGTCAAGCTTTGCAATTGTTGATTTACCGCTTCCGCTTATTTATCAAGTGCAACAACCGGTCCGAAAGAACTCATCATTGCAACTACAGATACTAATTATTTATCAATAGCCTTTATCGCTGCTTCTGCTTCTTTCACATCTTCTATCGATATCCCTAACATGTCTGCCGCTTCCTCATATGTTCTTCCTGATAGGATATTCACTATTAATCTATAATTTCTTTCAATTGCTTTGCCAGCTCTGCTCTCCGCTTCATCAGCTTTTCGTTTTTCTTCTTCAGCTTTTCGTTTTTCTTCTTCAGCTTTTCGTTTTTCTTCTTCAGCAAGTTTCTTTGCTTCATCTGCCAGTTTCTTTGCTTCATCTGCCAGTTTCTTCGCTTCTATTGCTTCCTGTATTGAATTCTTTGCATATTCTTTAGCATAATCTTCTACTACCTTACACATTTCACTCTGACCTCCTTCTGTCTCCTTGAAATAGCTTATCGCATTGCTAATTTGTGGAAACTTATCATTATAAAATGCTTCTTTATTAAGCATTAACTGCAATAGTTCTGATTTGTCCGAGCCATCATTAACACAAGTGTTTGCAAATATTATATCTTCTCCATCTTTCACTGGAACGTAACTTTCATCATTCTTCATACACCTTGTTACATGCGTCACTGTCTGATTATTCTTTAAGACATCATACTCAGATATATATACAATTGTAACATCTGGAATATTCTTAAAATCAGCACCTTTAGGTGTATATTTTGCTGTCAACGCTGCCGCATGAAATCTTGTCCTTCTGATATCATCATTGGAATTTCCCTTCTGCACCTCAACATTGCAATATCTTCCATCTTGTGTCATGCATAACGCGTCTAATGTTATTTCTCTTTGAAAACTCTGGACCACACTCTGTACAGAAACCTTCACAACCTGTAAATGTGGCATATCAAGAAGTGTTCTTAATATTTCTTCACATACACCCGGCTTTTCTCCCATCAATCTAAACAGTGCGTCATCTATAATTCTAAGATTGGCTGCTGTTTCTTTTATTTCTTTTGAATATTCTTTTAAATCTCCCATACTCTTCCCCTTTTTACTTACGGCAGGTAATACCACATATAAGGATAGAGTGATTTCATTTGTCTTATATATTTATTATATACTACTCTTAAACCTATTTGCAATAGCATTCCCGCCTTATTATCGCATTGCGTAATATTATTTATATAGTATATATCATATATCATATCTAAAATCAATATAGCAGTTATTTTTATCGTATAAATATATATAAATATATTTTATTCTTTCTCTTGCACTTCCTCATAAATACGCTATAATATATAAGTCACATTTAAATATCGGCGTGTGGCTCAGTTTGGTAGAGCGCGTGGTTCGGGACTACGAGGCCGCAGGTTCAAATCCTGTCACGCCGACTTATAAAAAGCTCATGCAGATTGAAGTAATCACATTTACCACAATCTGCATGAGTTTTTTATATTATTTATCCAATTATTCTATACAAGATTATTTTTAACATATGCCAGTGCTTTATTAACAGAAGGTAGGGATATAACTACAAGAGTTACCACTGCTTCAAGTCCGATATACGAGCCATTGTAAACAACTGAATAAAGTACCGCACTATTAAAAAATTCTGGTGTATACACAGCAAAGAATATCCAGCCAGACAAGAAAGAACATATAAATCTGCCTATAACTCCTATAATATATCCCTTCACTAGACCGTGTTTTGATTTAGAAAATACTCCTGACAACCCAAGTGCTCCAAAGCCTAATATATAATCAAGAAGCACCTGAGGAATATTCAGGATATATGGATCAAGTAATAACTGCAAAACTCCATATGCAATAGCTGCTGTCAGACCAGTCTTTATTCCATACCAGTATCCTATAAGCACTATGAATAACATACTGAACAGTGTTACAGAACCGCCCATTGGCAGTTTAATAACTTTAATCATGGAAGTCGCAACCGCAAGAGCCATAGCCATTGCTGCAAATGCAATATGTTTTACATTCAGTTTACTATTATTATCTCTTGCAAAACATCCTATAGTCATTAATAAGACACAGACAATTATTAATACCACATATCCTGAGCCTGTAAGACCATATGAAACGCTGCCATCATCAAGTATTTTATTAACTAAAAAATTCATAATCTTCCTTTCATTATCTCTCATTCTTTTATATCCCGTAAAGAATATCCACATTTTCACTAAAAGTCAAGCATTAAAAAAAAGAGCAACAGGTTTTTATCACCTGTTACTCTCCAATATTTTGTCAATTACTTTTTATTAGAACTTACCGTTCTTAGCAGCTTCCTCAATAGAAACGGCTACAGCTACAGTAGCACCAACCATAGGGTTATTACCCATTCCGATTAATCCCATCATTTCAACGTGAGCTGGAACTGATGAAGAACCTGCGAACTGAGCATCTGAGTGCATACGTCCCATAGTATCTGTCATACCATAAGAAGCAGGACCTGCTGCCATGTTATCTGGGTGAAGTGTACGTCCTGTACCACCACCTGAAGCTACTGAAAAGTACTTCTTTCCAGCTTCAAGTCTTTCCTTCTTATATGTACCTGCAACTGGATGCTGGAATCTTGTAGGGTTTGTTGAGTTACCTGTGATAGATATATCAACATTCTCCTTCCACATGATTGCAACACCTTCTGTTACATCGTTAGCGCCATAGCAGTTAACCTTAGAACGAAGACCATCTGAATATGCTGTTCTAGAGATTTCCTTTACTTCGCCTGTTGAATAATCCATCTCTGTCTCAACGAATGTGAATCCGTTAATTCTTGAGATAATCTTAGCAGCATCCTTACCAAGACCGTTAAGGATAACTCTAAGAGGTTTCTGTCTAACCTTGTTAGCCTTCTCTGCAATACCGATAGCACCTTCAGCAGCAGCGAATGATTCATGACCTGCAAGGAATGCAAAACATTCTGTCTCTTCTTCAAGTAACATCTTTCCTAAGTTACCATGTCCAAGACCAACCTTTCTCTGGTCAGCAACTGAACCTGGAATACAGAATGCCTGAAGACCTTCACCGATAGCTGCAGCAGCTTCTGAAGCCTTTCTTGCACCCTTCTTGATAGCGATTGCTGCACCTACTGTGTAAGCCCAGCATGCATTTTCAAAACAAATTGGCTGGATACCCTTAACCATAGCATATACATCTAATCCGGCATCCTTAGTAATCTTTTCAGCTTCTTCAATACTAGCTATACCATAGCTGTTAAGAACTGAAGTAATCTTATCTATTCTTCTCTCATATGATTCAAATAAAGCCATTCTAATTGTCCTCCTTACTTAACTTCTTCATCTGTTCTTGGGTCAATAATCTTAACAGCATCTGCAACTCTTCCGTACTGTCCGCAAGCCTTCTCATATGCTGTTGTAGGGTCATCACCCTTCTTAATGAAGTCTGTCATCTTACCAAGGCTGACAAACTTGTAACCGATAATCTGGTTGTCCTTATCAAGGGCGATACCTGTTACATAACCTTCAGCCATCTCAAGGTAACGAGGACCTTTCTTTAATGTACCATACATAGTACCAACCTGAGAACGAAGTCCCTTACCAAGATCTTCAAGACCGGCACCAACTGCAAGTCCACCCTCAGAGAATGCGCTCTGAGTTCTTCCGTAAACGATCTGTAAGAATAACTCTCTCATAGCTGTGTTAATTGCATCACAGACAAGGTCAGTGTTAAGAGCTTCCATAACTGTAAGTCCTGGTAAAATCTCTGCTGCCATAGCTGCTGAATGTGTCATACCTGAACATCCGATAGTCTCAACTAAAGCTTCCTGAATGATACCTTCCTTAACATTAAGAGTAAGCTTACATGCACCCTGCTGAGGAGCACACCAGCCTACACCATGTGTAAAACCTGAAATATCTTCAACCTTCTTATTCTGTACCCATTTACCTTCTGTTGGCACTGGAGCTGCTCCATGATGAACGCCCTGTGCTACTGGACACATATTCTCTACTTCCTGTGTGTAAATCATCTTATTACTCCTTTCGTAATTCATAGTGTTTACTATAAATGAAACGACGGCCAGAAGCCGTCGTCCAAGCCTTGACTATTTTCTCACAAACTTTTGCATTAGTCAATGTGAGACACAACATTTTTACATTAATAAAACAAAAATTTCACATAATTATCTCTTAGTTACTACTTCGCCCTGCTTCTTATATATAGAACCTGCCGGAATAAAGCCTCTTACGCTTGAAAGCGGATAAATATTACTCTCTCTTCCAACAATTGTTCCAGGATTAAGTACGCTGCCACAGCCAACCTCAACATTATCTCCAAGAAAAGCACCAATCTTTTTGATACCTGTATCAATATTGCAGTCAGGTCCTTTAATAGTAATAAGCTTCTTGTCAGACTTAACATTAGAAGTTATAGAGCCCGCTCCCATATGAGCCTTGAATCCAAGAATTGAATCTCCAACATAATTATAATGTGGAACCTGTACCTTATTAAAAAGAATTACATTCTTAAGCTCAGTTGAATTACCAACAACAGCGCCTTCACCTACAATAGCTTTTCCACGGATAAATGCACAGTGTCTTACCTCGGCATCTTTACCGATAATTGCAGGTCCTGCAATATAAGCTGATGGAAATACATTTGCAGTTCTGTGAACCCATATATTCTCCCCACGCTTCTCATATTCATCTTCTGGCAGTGCATTGCCAAGTTCTACAATAAAATCACCAATCTTCGCAAGTACTTCCCATGGATATGTACAGTCTTCAAATACCTTTGCTGCAATAGTCTCATTAAGGTCATACAGATTACTTATCTTTAATGCATCATTATTCATATCAAATATCCTCTTTATATCAATTATTCAACAGTAACAGATTTTGCAAGGTTTCTTGGCTTATCTACATCGTTACCCTTAAGAACTGCTGTATAGTAGGCAATAAGCTGTAATGGGACTGCCGCAACCATAGGCATAAGAAGCTGGTCTGCCTGTGGAAGCTTAATAACAATATCTGCCACTCCATCCTCAATATCAAGCTCTGGTTCTGCAATAAGCACTACAAATGCTCCTCTTGACTTAACTTCCTTAATATTACTTATAGTCTTTTCCTCAAGATTCTTCTGTGTTGCTATTGCAATTACAGGCATCTGTTCTGTAATAAGCGAGATAGTTCCATGCTTAAGCTCTCCTGCTGCATATGATTCAGAATGAATATAAGATATCTCCTTTAACTTAAGAGAACCTTCCATACTGAGTGCATAATCAAGACCTCGTCCTATATAAAGAAGACTGTCTGCATTAATAAGCTTGGATGCTGCAAACTGACACTTACTCTCAAGTGCAATGGCTTCTTCAATAACCTCAGGTATTTCTTCAAGCATCTTAGTATATCTGCTGCATTCTGCCTCGTCCATCTTACCATTAGCATATGCTAATTCAAATGCAATTAAATACATAATTGATATCTGAACCATATATGCCTTGGTTGAAGCAACTGAAATCTCAGGACCCGCATGTGTATATACAACCATATCTGCTTCTCTTGCAATTGATGAACCCTTGACATTAACAATTGCCATAGTATCAGCACCTGCCTGTTTTGCAAGTTCAAGTGCAGCCTTAGTATCAGCAGTCTCACCTGACTGTGATATAACAATCATAAGGTCATCTTCACTAATAAGAGGATCTCTGTATCTGAATTCTGATGCAATATCAACAGTTACAGATACTCTTGCTATCTTTTCTATTATATATTTACCGACCATTCCGGCATGCATTGCAGTACCACAGGCAACAATATATATATTCTTATAATTCTTTAACTTATCAGGATTGAATCCTTCTGCACTGAAATCAGGCATATCGTCCATGATTCTTGGCATGATTGTTCTCTTTACAGAATCTGGCTGCTCATGGATTTCCTTAAGCATAAAATGAGCATAACCACCCTTTTCTGCAGCATCAACATCCCAGTCAGCAGTATTTAATTCCTTATGTATCTCATTGCCATGAACATCATATATCTTAACTGAATCCTTCTTAATAACTGCAATCTCATTCTGGTCAAGAAGATAATAATCTCTTGTATAATGAATAATAGCCGGTACATCAGATGCTATAAAATTCTCATGTTCTCCAACACCAACAATAAGAGGACTGTCCTTTCTTACTGCAAATATTTCATCAGGGAAATCCCTGAACATAATTCCAAGTGCGTATGAACCCTTAATCTCTGATAACACCTTTGCAATAGTCTTCATAGGATCGCCATCATAGTAGTAGTCAAGCAGCTTTGCTGCAACTTCAGTATCTGTTTCACTTGCAAAGCTATATCCCTCTCCGACAAGAAAATCCTTAAGCTTCTTATAGTTCTCAATAATACCGTTATGTACAATAGTAACTCTCTTATTGCCATGTGGATGTGAATTAATGTCTGATGGTTCTCCATGCGTAGCCCATCTTGTATGACCAATTCCAACATGTCCTTGTGGTTTTCCTTCTTCATCCATCTTCTCAACAAGGTTGGCAAGTCTTCCCTTGCACTTCTTGACCTTTATATTACCATGATCAAATACCGCAATACCTGCTGAATCATATCCTCTGTATTCAAGCTTAGATAATGCATCTACAAGTACATCTGCGCTTTCTCTGTCCCCTACATATCCTGCAATTCCGCACATATATTTAATTCCTTTCACTCATTTACTTATAATTCTTAGCGGTCTCGTTAAAAAGTCCTATAAGCCCCGCCTGATTCCTTAATGCCATAACAGCCCTTGTTCTTCTCGAAACAAAACCATCAAGCTTTTCCATATACTCATCTGCTGTAATATTCCCCTCTGCTACACCTGTAAGTCCTTTTTCCCAGCTTGCCGTAAGCTCCGGATTAAGCAGATGCCTGATAGAATTGTCTACAACATCATATATTATCTCACCTAAAAATGTAGGTGTAATAATCTGTGTCTTAGAATTAATAGAAATATACTTAATAGTATTAAGTTTTTTAAGGATTTCAGCTCTGGTAGCACTTGTTCCTATTCCACTACCCTTAATCTGGGCACGCAGTTCCTCATCTTCAATAAGCTGTCCTGCATTCTCCATTGCAAGAATAATAGAACCTGAATTATATCTCTTAGGAGGTGATGTTTCACCTTCTTTGATATTAAACCCATTAAATGTGATTGTAGAACCTTTTCTGTATTTTTTCAATACCTCAAATAAAGCTGCATCACATTTATTATCATCCTTATTATCGGCACTATCATCTTCCTTTACTTTTGCATCATTTCTCGCCTTTGCAAATGAGTTCTTAGCTACGCTAAGATACCCTTCATCTACAAGCACTTTAAATGAAGCATACAGCTTTTCATTCTTTACATCACTGGTAATACTTACCTTCTGATAAATAGCCGGTGGATAGAATATACTTAAAAATCTTCTTACAATTATCTCATAGGTTCTCGCAGCTGTAACTGACAAGTTCTTTAAATTATTAAACCCCTGTCCTGTCGGAATAATCGCATAATGGTCTGTTATTGCTTTATCATTGCAGTATCGTGTCTTTTCAATTCCCTTCTGCATATTATTCTGTAATATATGCTCTGCCATCTCCTTCACAGGAGGAAAATTCCTAAGTCCGCCTATATTCTTATGTATTTCCTTACTTACCGCTGTTGATAACACTCTCGCATCAGTTCTTGGATAAGTAACCAGTTTCTTTTCATACAGCTCCTGAATAATATTAAGGGTCTCATCAGGGCTTATCTTAAACAGCTTGCTGCATTCGTTCTGAATCTCGGCAAGATTGTACAGAAGTGGTGGATTCTTGGTTTCTTTCTTTCTCTCAATAGAATCAACTACTCCCTGTGCCGGCAGTGGATCAGATAAGAACTTAACCAGTTCCTCAGCCTTTTCCCTATCCTTAAAACCATTATCCTTATATAAATATGGCGTACCGGCATACATACTCTTATCACTTACACGCCATTCTGCATCAAATGTTGAATTTTCAGCCTGTGCCTGTCCAATAACTCTGTAGAACGGAGTCTTTACAAAGCTTCTTATCTCCCGTTCTCTTCTTACTACCATTCCAAGAACACATGTCATAACCCTTCCGACAGATACAACTGCCCTGTCAAGGTGCAGGTAATTAGCAATATTGCGTCCATATTTCAATGTAAGAACTCTTGAGAAATTAATTCCCATAAGATAATCTTCCTTCGCACGAAGATACGCTGAATCACTCAGATTATCATATTCAGATATATCTTTAGCCGTATTAATTCCTTTAATAATCTCTTCCTCGGTCTGCGAATCAATCCACACACGGCGCTCTTTCTTTCCCTTAACGCCTGCCTCCTGCCTCACAAGCCTGTATATATATTCTCCCTCTCGTCCTGAATCGGTACACACATATATATATTCAACATCATCCCTTGTAAGAATGTCTTTAACTATATTAAACTGTTTCGCAACTGCAGGTATAACCTCATACTTGAATTCCTTTGGTATGAATGGCAATGTGTCAAAGCTCCATCTTTTCAGATTAGGATCATATGCATCCGGGTAGCTCATAGTTACCAGATGTCCTACACACCATGTCACAATATGGTCTCCACCCTCAAGATATCCGTCTTTTCTTGTGAAGTTCACATGCAGTGCCTTGGCAAACTCCTGCGCCACGCTTGGTTTTTCCGCGATATATACGGATTTTCCCATTATATCCCTCATTTCTGTGTCTATTACACAATTATTATTCTCCTGAAGCATCAAGAGTTCCCATATAAGCTGGTATATATTCTTTTATAAAATAATCTGCTTCCGGAATATTCATATCAACAATAGCCTGATATATTGTCTTTTCCGCATCAGCAAAATCCATATTACCAGACTTCTTTTCCTCAAGACATTTGATATAAGCTGACATCTTATCAGCCGCTTTTACATATTTCCAGAGTTCTTCTTCCTCTTCTGTCTCTGATAACACACCCTTATAATGTGCTCTTATATCAGATGACAGACCTGAGAGCATCTGCTCCTCTGCAACATGCTCTACTTCCTTATAAGCATTTCTTATAACCGGATTGTAATACTTTACAGGAGTCGGAAGATCACCCGTAATTATCTCTGTAACATCATGATACATTCCAAGAATTGCAAGCCTTTCAGCATTAATATTCCCACCATATATCTCATTGTTGATAATTCCCAATGCATGTGCTATGAATGCCACTTCAAGACTATGCTCGCACAGATTCTCATGACGCGTATTCTGCATAAGTCCCCATCTGTTAATATATTTCATTCTCGACAGCATTGCATAAAAATAATTTTCCTTCAATGTAAATGTCCCCTCTTTACTCTTTAAGTCGTTTCATAATTTTATATCATAATAGGTTTTTAAGCAAGTAAAAAGAGATGCCATCTCTGACATCTCTTTTCTGGTATGTGTATTAGAATTTAATTATTCTGCATCCTTAGGAGTGATATAACCCTGTGCCTTAAGAAGCTCTGCAATAAGAACAGCTCCACCTGCTGCACCTCTTAATGTGTTGTGTGAAAGGCCAACAAACTTATAATCAAACACACTGTCTTCTCTTAAACGGCCAAGTGAAACACCCATTCCGTTCTCATAATTTACATCAAGCTTAACCTGTGGACGGTCATCTTCTTCAAGATACTGGATGAAATGCTTTGGAGCACTTGGAAGATTAAGTTCCTGTGGAACTCCCTTGAAGCTTCTCCACTTTTCAATAATCTGTTCCTTAGTTGGCTTCTTCTCAAAGTTAACAAATACAGCTGCTGTATGTCCATCAAGAACTGGAACTCTGATACACTGACATGTGATAACCGGATCACTTGCAGGAACAATCTTTCCATCCTCAATCTTACCCCATAATCTTAAAGGCTCTTTCTCAGACTTTTCTTCCTCGCCACCAATATAAGGGATGATATTCTCAACCATCTCTGGCCACTGTTCAAATGTCTTACCAGCACCTGAGATTGCCTGATATGTTGTTGCAACAACAAGCTTTGGTCCGAATTCCTTTAATGCATTAAGAGCAGGTGTGTAGCTCTGGATTGAACAGTTAGGCTTAACACAGATAAATCCTCTCTTAGTACCAAGTCTTTCTCTCTGATATTTAATAACTTCAAGATGCTCTGGGTTGATTTCTGGAACAACCATAGGAACATCTGGTGTCCAACGATTAGCACTGTTATTAGAAACAACTGGAACTTCAGCCTTAGCATATCTTTCCTCTATAGCCTTAATCTGGTCCTTAGGCATATTAACTGCACAGAATACGAAATCTACCTTAGAAACAATTTCATCAAAATCCTTATCCATATCATATACAGTCATCTTCTTAACGAACTCTGGCATTGGTGTCTGCATCTTCCAGCGTCCTTCAACAGCATCTTCATAAAGCTTTCCTGCTGAACGCCCTGAAGCTGCTACTAAAACAACCTCAAACCAAGGATGATTCTCAAGTAATGTTATAAATCTCTGTCCTACCATACCTGTACCGCCAAGGATACCAACTCTTAACTTATCGCTCATTTTTAACTCCTTCAATATGTAAAATCTAAAAGACACTTCCCTCTGTTCTGTCTTTCTGTGACGGACATTTGTTTTTGTGTCTAAGAAAATATATCACAGCCTATAGGATAATGCAAGCCATTTTTAAATATTTTAAGATTTTTCTTAATAAAAATATATTTTTTAATGTAAAAATGAAAAAGCCCCGGCAGTTAACCGGAAGCTTTTTCTGGAAATATTAGGAGAAGTAAATTCTTATAAGCTTATTTATCAAATGTCTTCTTTCTCTTTAATTCAACACATGCAATTCCTGCTGTTAATGTCATTGCAGCAATATACCATACCATATGGTATGAATCACCTGTCTTAACACCATTATTATCTGATACCGCTGGCTCTGTAGCTGGCTGCTCTGCCGGTGTCTCTGGTTTAACAGGCTGCTCTGGTGCTGGTTCTACTGGTGTTGGATTCTCAGGTTCGCCTGGTGTTGGATTCTCCGGTTCACCTGGTGTTGGATTTTCTGGTTCACCTGGTGTTGGATTCTCCGGTTCACCTGGTGTCGGATTTTCTGGTTCGCCTGCAGATGTAATCTCCTTACCATCAACAACAAGCTTAACATCTGAAAATGTCACATCAGCACTTCTTGCAACATACATTCCAACATATACATATTCTGAATCTACAGAAGTTAATTTAAAATCAAAACCACCTGTAATAGTTTCTTCATTACCAAATGTACATGCATAACCATCTGTATTACTTTCGATTTTAAGGTTATATGTCTCACCAGCCTTAATCTCATTAGCACATGTTCCTCCCTGTGTAAGAGCGCCACTCTTTCTTGCAAAACAGTTCCATACAGAACCTTTCTTAGTAAGCTTAAGTGGACCAGCTGCAACATAGTCACCTAAAGTATTATTATTATTCTGATCAACATACATATCATCTCTTGCCATAAGACCGAATGATACCTGATCATTAGATGTAAAACTGTTTACAGTCGCCTTTGCTGTAATTGTAAAATTACTGTTTGCTGGAACTCTGTAATAATACATAGCAATTCCATCAGCAGTACTTGCTATCTTTCCTGCTCCGTTAACAGCAATATTGATATTACCATTATCAAGACTCTCAAGCTTGAATTTAGATGCTATCTTGTCATTGCCGCCAACATTTCCAAATACAGTTCCCTTAAAGATTCCTGCATTAGCCCATAATTCACTGTCTTTTAAATCATTTGAATATTCTGACTCTTTATAATCAGGATTAGACTTTAAAACATCACTCTTAGTTGGTGCTTTAGCATCAATAATATGCTCTGCAAGTCCAGCTACATTAAGTTCCTTAATTGTCTTAGTAACAAGATATGCATTATATGTTCCGCCCCAGATATTAGTATGTGTATTGTCTACACTTTCTGGCTTTGATGATGTCCATGCATGTAAATTAACTGTCTCGGATGCTCCTAATGAATCGTATAATTCCTTAGTAAGAGAAGTCATATCAACCACTGGAACATTAAGATCTTTTCCAAGATTAATGATTGCCTGTGGATAACTTCCTCCTTCAAACTCTCCTGAAGCAGCTGTAACATGAAGCTGGCTGTCAGACCAGTTGCCATCAGCAGTTCTTCTTACAATCGGTGTACATAAAACAACAGTTGTTCCTGCTGCCTGTGCCGGCTTTATATAATTCTCATATAAAGAATTAGCAAATGAGCCTGCTGTCTTATAATCTCCATTAGGGTTAGTATATCTTCCGCTCTCCGCTTTTTCATCATTGTGGCCGAAACCAACAAGAAGAAAATCTCCCTTTTTCATTCCAGCTATAAGCTCACCATACTCCTTATCTGCTGTATAGCTTGTTGAACTTCTTCCTGATAAAGCAATATTCTTTACCTCAAAAGTTCCATCCAGATACTTATCAATCTGTGTTCCCCATCCATATCTAGGATAATAATAATTGTCTGTGAAAGCACTGACTGTCGAATCTCCCACAATCCAGACAACAGGCTTTGATGAATCTGATTCCTCAGCTCCTGCAAATGTGCCAAATCCAAAACTCATAACAAGCAAAAGAACTGCACTAAGCAGACAACTGATTCGTCTTCTATTTTTGTTTTTCATAACAAAGACCATTCCTTTCTTTTATTTGTTCAAATTGTAAACTATGAACCAATGTCAAGGTCAAGTCTTTGTGTATATTTTACCATAAAATGTTTTTACAAAAAAATCCCCGCACTATGTGCGGGGAAATTTACAAAATATTAATACGCTATACCATTAGATACTTCTACATAATAAATATTAACTCCACCAGATTCTGATACAATATAATATTCACCTGCCTCATCTAATCTGAATGACACTGACTTAAGTGAAGAACCAGGTATCTTAGCTGTACTTGTTACATCATTACCGTTCTTATCAATAATCTTAATAAGTCTGCTTGTATCTGTATCTGAGCTTGTTGCATATATCTTTACCTTAGATTCACCTGCTGTCTTAAATGCAATTGCTCTTGCAGATTCGCTTCCTGCACCGCCAAGCTTGATTCTCTTTGTAAAGCTGATATTCTTGTAATCCTTATCACTCTTATCAACTGTTACAGTCTTTTTGCTTGTTGCAACAATCTTAAGGCCATCAACTACAGTTGAACTCTTAATCTTTCCTGTTGAAACATCATTAGCATTAAGAATTAATTTTTCACCCTTTGTTGATACTGAAGATGCTTCTGTTGCTTTTGTTGGAGCCTGTGTCTCCTTTGTTGTGCTTTCAGTAGCCTTTGTTGGAGTCTGTGTCTCCTTTGTTGTTGCCTCTGTCGCCTTAGTTGGAGCCTGCGTCTCCTTTGTTGCTGCCTCTGTCGCCTTTGTTGTTTCCTGAGCCTTTGTTGTCTCTTCTGGCTTAGTTACCTCAGATGATGAATTCTTTGAAGATACACTAATCATCTGATTAGCAACATTGAATCTTGCTCCCATTGAAGCATAACTTCCTATTGTCTCATAGAGACCGTTCATATTAACAGTTCCATCAGAATTTCTAAGCTGTTTATCTATATTTTTGCTCATATCGATTGCATTAACAGTGTTCTTAAACATTCCAGCTGTCTTAGCAGGGTCAGTCACAACAGTTCCCTTCTTATCTCCACTTACTAAAGAAGTAAACAAAGAACCTGAAAGATTATAATACTTACCTGAGTTGTAATATATTGAATCAGCCATTTTACCAGTAAACTTATCTGAATCAATTGCACCTGCTGATACAAGTCCCTTAAATATTGCTGCACTTGATGTTCTGTAACATAAGAAGTTACCCTTCTTAGCATACTTTCCGTTGCCCCATGCTGTAACATTTACAATTGTAAGACCTGTTGGGTTATTATTATCTGTAAATCCTGTTGCACCATTGTCAAATGACAGACAATTCATTACATTATGTGGAGTTCCAACACCTGAACCACCAAGCTTAAATCCATTCATATCTCCATTAGCATAATGAACACCATTAGATAATGTTCCATTATTAAATGCCACACAGTTTCTAATTGTAATTACACCTATAGGACCTGTTGCACTCTTTGCAAATAAATCCCATCCATCATCTGAGTTGCTGTATGATATGCATCCGTCAAATACATTACCTTCACCACATGTAAGCTTTGCAGCAAATCCATCTGCATTCTCACCTGTACCACCTTGTTCAGGGAAATCACAATTATCATGTGATGTACAGTTAATAATCAGGTTATTTGATGGCCATAAATCTTTAGTAGTTGCTGTTGTATCATATCTTGAAATCTGGAGACCTGAATCCCTGTTTGCTTCAAATACACATTTTTCAAAAATGTTGTTATTACCAGCAAGTAATACTCCGTTATCTCCAGCACCATAGAAATTAATTCCCTGGAAATACCAGTAATCTCCATCTACAACTACACCTCTGTTAGCTCCGTCAAGCTTCTGTGCTGAGAAATCAAACTTAACTTCCTTGCCACTTTCAGCCTTTACAATAATATAAGAGCCTGATTTTCCATTCATGGCATTATTAATTACAATTGTATCAGAGAACTTATATGTTCCCTCTTTTACAATAATTACATCACCAGCCTTAGCTGAACTGATTGCATTAAGAATTTCATTTGAAGATGATACATACTTTGCATTCTTGAAATCTGCATCTTTCTTCTTACTGATATCTGTATACGCACCTGAATAAGAAAGGCTTGTCTTATCATATGATGTTGTTGCATCTGAACCCGTTGTTTCCTTTTCAGTTGCCTTTGTTGCGCTTTCTGTTGATTTAGTTGTTGCCTGTGTTGCTTTTGTTGTTGTCTGTGTTTCCTTAGTTGTTGCCTGTGTAGCTTTTGTTGTACTCTCTGTTGCCTTAGTCTCTTCTGTTGTTGGATCTGGTGAAACAATCTTCGCATTAGTACCACCTACAGAAACAAGGTCTGTATTCTTGTAATTAGTAACTGTTGCCTTTAATTCCTTATCTATGGCATATACAGAATCATCTTTATCAGAGAATGTCCATGAAATCACTCCACCACCAAGGCTTCCTGCTCCCTTTGCAGATGTTACTACTGAAGGTACATCTTCTGCATTATTAAGACTTCCTGATTTAACTCCGAGATCCTTAGTTGTATCAAAGTTATCATAAGATGTTGCACCTGCTACAGTCTTATATGAAGATGGAACTTTCTCATCTGCTGACTTTGCAAGGTATGCATCAAATGATGCCGCATTTGCAGAATCACCTGTTTCTGAAACAGCATTTGCATAGATAATCTTCTGTGCACCTACGATAACATTTCCATATGCTTTAATGATACCACCGTTCTCACCTGAGAATGTACCCTCACCAAGTGCATCTGTTCCCTGATTAGATGAAAGCATTGGATTCTTACAGTTTCTAAAATAGTTATTCTGTATGAATAATGAAGAACCCATTGTTGAACCAGCACCATACTTTGCATTGCCATCATAGTAGTTGTTATACATATGCACTGACATTGTTCTTACTCTTGCATGTCTTGAATCAGAATGATCAAACCAGTTATGATGATATGTAATATAGTTAGGACCAGACTCACTCTTCATTCCACATAATGAGCACTTACCTGAGTCATAAAAATGTACATATGAAACTGTTATATACTGTGAATTACCTTTAATGTCAATTGAACCGTCACCCTTTGCCTGGTCAGCATCCCCACCTGCTTTACCATAGTACAGATCAACATTGTGAATCCATACATTGCAGTTTGCTGTATCGAGAGAAATACCATCATCCATGAAATTAATAATTGAGAAATTTCTCATCTCAACATTTCCTGCATTTCTTAAGAGGAAACCGAATCCATTAATTGTTGCATCATCTCCGATACCCTCTATTGTCATATTAAGATTTGAATAAGCACTAGCTCCTTTAATCTGTACTCCCTCAGATGAACTTGAAAACTTATCCATTGCAGTATCTGTAACACATCCGATTACACGAACATCAAGTGCTCTTGTTTCTATCCCCTTGCTAGCACTTTTTGTATATGCATCAATTATTGTCTGAAGACCTGTATATTCCTTCTCTCCCTTTGCCTCTTTTACTGATGCCTTAATTGTCTTTGCATTATCGTTAGTAACATAAAGAACAATTGCATCTTTCTTAAGTGTTCCATTCTCATTGTAAGCACCTGAACCTGTTTTATATTTTGATTCAGATGAAAATGCAAATCCGGATCTGTCATAAGAACTTACATTGAGTGTCTTAGTAACCTGTGCTTTGTCAGTAACTTCCTTTCCGTTCTTTACAGGAACTACCTTAATAACATAGTCACCTGCCGCAAGTCCTACTGCATCAACCCTGTAGTAGTTCTTATACTTTCTGATAAGTTCATTGTCGATTCTTGCATAAGCAGAATCTGACTGGCTGGCTTTCTTGATATATGCTGTATATCCTTCTGCCTGATTATCAATGGCCCACTGTGCATATGCTGACTCTAACCATCCTGCCGCACCATCAATAAATTTAACTGTTCCAACATCCGCCTTCGCTGTAAGAAGTGATGTAGGAATCACGATACTCACAATCATAACCAATGCAAGTACCCATGCCCATTTTCTACGAGCTGCTTTGCTAATAATAGCTTTCATGTTTTGCTTTTCCTCCTCAATACATTTTTTTGTGCATTTTGCTTTAACCAGCAAGGGTTTATGTCGTTATATTAGCAACTTTTACTCAAAAAGTACATGTATGTTAAGTAGGAAATAGGTACCATATTCATAATTTTTATGTATTTCATGTGAAAATATGTCAAAAATATGTAAAACACCGTAGCACATTTGCTGGTAAGCTAATATGCCACGGTGCAGATTAAACATCCGGATATTCAAATATATATCTCTCATACCCATTAATTATCTTAGTATTCTCATTATACTCATATTCCTGCTTAAACTTAATCTGGTAACTCCTATGGATATGACCATGGATAAAATACTTAGGCTTATATTTTTCCAACAGATAATTAAAGCCCTCAAAACCCTTATGCGGTTCGTCAGGTCCGTCACCTATTCCCGCTGCCGGTGAATGTGTAAGCAGTATATCAAAGCCCCTGTTCTTCTTTATTGAAAGCCACATTTTATTAATTCTGTGGTTCATCTCTTTCTGTGTATACTGGTTCTTTCCCTTCTTATAGCGTATAGAACCACCAAGTCCCATAATACGGACACCTTTATACACATATATCTTATTCTCTATATCAATGCATCCATCCGGTGGCTGTATATCATAACAGTCATCATGATTGCCATGCACATAAAGAACAGGTACTTTTGAAAATGATGCAAGAAACGACAGATACTGGGGCTTTAAATCCCCTGCTGAAAGTATAAGATCTATACCTTCCAATTTTTCCTTTTCGAAATAATCCCATAAGTACTTTGATTCAACATCAGCTAACACAAGTATTTTCATTAATAATTCCCCAGCCACCACTGCAGGCAGCATGCTTTCTATTCTTCTTCTTTGACAACACCCTGAAGTGCCATTTTTAATTTAGCATTATCTGTAAGTTCATCATACCGAGGCAGTCTGCCAACCACATTATCAAGCAGCCAGTCCATAGTAATTATATGTTCCGGATCAATAAGCTTCCCTTCTTCAACCCTTATATTACCCTGCTGATCTTTTAATTCACCCTCAAACACTCTGAACCTTGCTTCCTTAAGTTCTTTCTCAAAGAGCTTTACAAGTCTCTTAGTTGCTGATGGCAGACTCTCTGAATATATAAGATCAACAACTCCTGCCGACATTCCCCACCAGTAATTAAGTGCTTTTACATTATCGCCGTCCTCATCCTTACTCCATGAACCACTCATAATGCTCTGTATAAGCTTTTCATAAAAAACTCCCCAGTGCCATACAGGCATAGCCAGGTGCTTATCCGAATCACTCGCTTTATACAACCCGAACTTTCTCTTACTCTTGCCCGGAGTAATCATATCCTGATTAGAAATAATGCTTATATTCTTCTTAGCAAGATTTTCCTCTGAATCATTATCCTTAATACTGTTCCATTCAAGGTAAACCTTGGCTCTTGGATTAACAAACTTTACTCCCAATGCAAATGCATTTATATTCGCACATGCCCCATAAACCGGATTATCAGCTATATAACCAACATTATCGTCATCAGCCAGTGAACCTGCAATAATCCCTGTTATAAACTTTGCTTCAAACATTCTTGCATAATATGACCTGATATATTTATGTGAAATGTTAAGAGAACAATCAAGAATCTTTACTGACGGATGTGCTATTGCAGCTTTAAGTCCAGCCATATTCATCGCCGAAGATGTCACGAATATAAGGTCACATCCTTTCTCTATAAGTCTGTTAATTGCCGCCTCATCATTCTGCTCCGGTATCACATTCTCCTCAACATATGTTTCTATCTGGTCACCAAATGTATCATCAATATACTGTCTTCCAAGCTCATGTGTATAACACCACTCTGAATCCTGCGGTGTCTTTTCATACACAAATCCAACCTTAAGCTTCTTAACTCCTCCACCCATTGGAAGCAGATAGCTTAATATATTCTTCTTAGGTGCTGCTGCCGGCGTCATCTTAAGTTCCACTTCGCTGTTGTCATCAAGAAGCTCGAATTCAGCCCATGTCTTGGCGACATTCTTTGCCATTTCAGACTTAGTCATCTTCTTAACAGCATCATATCCGTGAATATGAATGAAGCGTAAAAATGAATCTCCTGTTGGGAAATCAAACTTATCCCCTCCTCTTGATTCATAAGCAAGCCTGAAATTAAGATAGCACGAAACAAGGTCTTTCTTATCATCCTCATCCATTGGTTCTCCTGGTGTAATTCCAACCAGCTCCATAAGAGTTGTAAAACTGCCCTCTTTACTGAAATATATATCGTTTAACTTGGTAGATTTATAAAAATCCATGAATTCATAATATATCTTAACATCAGGATCATCACTGTATTTAGGTATCTTTCTTATAACCTGTGCACTTACTGTCACCGCCTTAAAATATTTAAGTACACTGACTCTTTTATTACCTTCAAGCACATAGAACTTATTCATGTACTCATATACTTTAATGTCGTCTCTTATTCCTTCATTCACCTGACTGTCGCTAAGCGAAGCCCACTTTGCTGAAAATTCTGTTCCCCAGTCAAGTATAGGCATGAAGTTGTCTGCAAATGCAGTAGTTCTACCTGCTGTACATGTTCCAACCACAAGTCTTAACGGAATCTGGTCACTTCCAAGACTAACTTCTCTGTCAATACTGTTTTCATCAATAATATCCTCCAAAACCGGAAGATATGGGTACGTACCCTTATTTACACACGCATGATATTCTTTTTTACCAATCTTTACTGCACTAAGATAATCCTGTACTGACATATCTTCTACCTTTCCTTTCTGTCTGCATTCTACCGTTTAATGTTCCTGTATGTAACATTTGCAGACCGCCATATCTTATTTATTTCTACTTACATATATAAAACTATCACATTTTCACCAAAAAATACACCTTAAAATTGACTTTTGTTAATTATGCTAGTATCTTATTCGATAGGCTTGAAATTTTTCTATATTTCGGGTCTGAATAAAATGCATGCAGATACGCATTTAAAGAAATGGAGTATACATATGAATATTGAATTTTCTAAGAGAGCTGACCGCTTTGGCAGCAACATTTTTAATATACTTAATCAGAAAAAGAATGACAGACTTGCACAGGGAAAGCCGGTATATAACTTTACTGTAGGAACTCCTGATTTCAAGCCTGATGAATCTGTTATGAAGGTTGTTTCAGAGGCAGCACTTGACCCTGAGAATTACAAGTACTCACTTGGTGATACTGATGAATTGCTTGACGCTGTATGCAAATGGTACAAACGCCGTTACAACACCGTTATCACACCTGATGAAGTCGCCTCTGTATTCGGAACCCAGGAAGGCATGGCTCATATTGCCCTTGCTTTGTGCAACCCTGGTGATTTATGCTTAGTTCCTAATCCGGGATATCCTATATTCGAGATTGGACCATTCATGTGTGACGCACAGATTGCTTATTACAATCTTCTCCCAGAGAATGATTATCTTATAGATTTTGATTCTATCGATGAAGATACTGCAAAAAAAGCCAAAATGATGGTTGTATCTTATCCACTGAATCCTGTATGTGCTACTGCACCTGATGAATTCTACGATAAACTCATCGCATTTGCTAAGAAATATAACATCATTATTATTCACGACAACGCATATTCTGAGATTATATATGACGGACAGATTGGTGGCTCTTTCTTAAGCCACGAAGGTGCTATGGAAGTCGGAGTTGAATTCAACTCTCTTTCTAAGACTTATAATCTTACTGGTCTGCGCCTTTCATTTCTTATCGGAAACCGTGAAATCGTAAGCAAATTCAAAACTGTCCGCTCACAATTCGACTATGGAACAAGTTTTATATATCAGAAAGCTGCTGTTGCTGCACTTAACGGTCCGCAAGGATATGTCGCTGACAACCGTGCTGAATATGAATTAAGAAGAAATGCTCTCGTTGCCGGAATTAAGAAGCTTGGACTTAAACCTGCTGATGTTAAAGGCACAATGTTTGTATGGGCTGCCATTCCTGACGGCTATACCAATTCAGCTGATTATGTTATGGAACTTCTTAATAAGACTGGTGTTTTATGTACACCAGGAAGCAGCTTCGGAAGCCTTGGAGAAGGTCATGTAAGATTTGCCCTTGTACTTCCTCATGAAGAAATTGAGAATATATTTTCTAATCTGTAATTCACTAAAAAACATAATATACATACAAAACCCCGTATCCTGTAAAACAGAATACGGGGTTTATATGTATCTTTGATATTAACAATCACTGGTGATTAGCCACGGATCTTCTTAACAAGAGCAACAGCCTCTGCTGTCATATCCTTAATCTTGTCAAATTCTCCTGCCTTAATCATATCACCCTTAACCATCCATGATCCACCACAGCAGAAGATCTTATCGCATGATAAGAATTCCTCAAGGTTAGCTGTGTTAATACCACCTGTAGGCATGATTCTTACATTAGTGTAAGCTGCGCACATAGCCTTGATCATCTTAATTCCACCTGCAGCTGTAGCTGGGAAGAATTTAACTCTTGTAAGGCCTCTCTTAACAGCCTGAGCAAGCTCTGAAGGTGTAACGATACCTGGCATAACAGGAATGTTCTTAGAAATACAGTAATCAACGATTTCTGGATCAAATCCTGGGCTTACGATAACTGAAGCACCAGCTGCTACAGCTCTGTCAACCTGCTCTGTTGTAAGTACTGTACCTGCTGCAAGTACCATATCTGGATATGCTTCATGCATAAGACGGATAGATTCCTCAGCTGCTGCTGTACGGAATGTAACCTCTGCACAAGGAAGACCACCATCAACTAAAGCCTTAGCTAATGGAAGTGCATCTTTAGCATCATTCAATACTACTACTGGAATTACTCCAAGTTCTTCAAATTTGTCTGCAATATTGCTCATAATTATATAGACTCCTTTCATATTTTCCCAATCTCTGGGATAATTTTGTCCGCAAATATTCTATCACACTCTCAGCACCATTACAAGCATTATAAATGTTGTTATTCCCTCAGCAACAGCATACGCAAGCCATACTCCTGTCATTCCAAAAAGTGCTGACATTACAAAAACTGCACCTAAAATCAGCACAAATCCTCTTGCCACAGAAACAACTGCCGCTTTAAACGCATCCTCTGTTGCACTGAATGCACCGCCACCTACAATATTAATTCCCGCAAAGAATATTCCAATAAAATATAACTTAACGCCTTCTGTTGCGTAAAGCCTTAACATTTCTGAACCTTCACTGTTAAACACTGCGACAAACTGTCCTGCAAATATAAACAATATACTATACATAACCGCTGCAAGTACAAATGCTGTTGTATATCCCATTCGTTTTAACTGTGTACATCCATCCTTGTCTCCCCTGCCGAAACAACTGCTTATAAGTGGCTGACTTCCCTGTGCAACACCATTAAATACCGCAGTTGTGACAATTGCAATATTAGCCACAACTCCGTATGCAGCTACTCCGACATTACCAGCCAGCTTAAGTATTACGAAATTAAAAGCAAGTGTAATGACCGCTGACGACATCTCTCCTACAAATGCCGATACACCAAGCTGGCTTCCTGCCACAAGTTTTCTTACTGAAGGCTTACACACAACAAGCCTGACACTGCTTTTCTTAGAGAAGAAATGTATGCTGCATATTCCCATACCTATAATCGGCGACAAAGCTGTTGCCAGTGCTGCACCTTCCATTCCCAGATTCATCGGGAACATGAGAATATAGTCAAATACTATATTAAACAGACTGCTAAAAAGTGTTGCACTCATAGCAATTCCCGGGGCTCCGTCATTTCTTACAAATGCATTAGTCACATAGTTACACATAAACATCGGTGCAAAACACATGAATATCTTAGTGTAATTATTCCCAACTGCTACAATATGTTCATCAGCTCCTAGAACACGCATGATATCTGCCGAAAAGAATATTCCGGCAAAAACGAATAGCATGCTTGACAATATACACCATATTAATGCATTCCAGAAATAATCATCTGCATCTGCATCTTTTTTAATCTTACTGATTGCATACCTTATAGCTGAACCAACACCAATCATCTCACCAATTGAGAATATTATACTATATAATGGCATAACAAGATTTAATGCTGTAAGTCCGTCTGCTCCCTTTGCTATAGATATAAAATACGAGTCAGCAAGAACGTAGCATGAAAACCCTATCATTCCGAGAATATTCTGCGATACATATTTAAAAAAATTCTTTCTGTTTTCCTCCTTGCTCATCGAAATCTCCTTAATTAAATAATATAAGTTACAAAAACGGCTCCCGTTGGGAGCCGCATTTTACACACTATCATATCTCTTAACGCAAAGCAATTACATGCCCATAATTATTTACTTAGTTCCGAAGATTCGGTCTCCGGCATCCCCAAGTCCTGGGCAAATATAAGCATCTGCGTTAAGCTCTCTGTCAAGATGTCCAATGTATATCTGAACATCTGGATGCGCCTTATGAAGCTTTTCAACTCCCTCTGGGGCAGCTATGATACACATGAACTTAATCTGCTTTCCGCCAACCTTCTTTATCTGGTCAATTGCATCAACTGCCGAACCACCTGTTGCAAGCATCGGATCTGTTACAACAATAGTTCTTTCCTCAATTGGATGTGGAAGCTTGCAGTAATATGGTACCGGCTCATGTGTCTCTTCATTACGGTACATTCCGATATGTCCAACCTTAGCAGTTGGTACAAGTGAAAGTACACCAGGAACCATTCCAAGACCTGCCCTTAAAATAGGAACAATTGCAAGCTTACGGCCTGAAATCATAGGTGTCATACAAGTTTCAATAGGTGTCTCAATCTCAACATCTTCTGTTGGAAGGTCTGATAAAGCCTCAAAACCTTCAAGCATAGCTATTTCTTCAACAAGCTTTCTGAATTCATTAGTTCCTGTTTTCTTATCTCTAAGAATTGAAATCTTATGCTGGATAAGTGGATGTGTAAATATAGTTATATTCTTCTCATTCTCAAAATCCATCATTATTAAGTACCTCCAAATTTTATTGTTATTTACTTATTATCTTCTGATTCTTCTTTTTCAGAGTCTGTGTTCATAACATAAACTCCACGGCTGCTGTCACCTGCTGGATTCTTACCGAATTCATAATCATTACCAGGTAATATAGCATTAAGAAGAATACCTGCTATAGCAGCGATTGCAAGTGCTGTAAGTGTTATAGATGTTCCACCGATTGTAAATGTAAGTCCACCACCGAAGCCTAAACCACATACAAATATAACACCCGCAATAATAAGGTTTCTTGACTTAGTAAGGTCAACCTTGTTCTCAACAACATTTCTTACACCGATAGCTGAAATCATACCATAAAGCATGAATGATATACCACCGATAATTGCTGTTGGCATAGTTGATATAACTGATGAAAACTTAGGTATGAATGAAAGTATAATTGCAAATACTGCTGCAATTCTGATTACTCTTGGGTCATATACCTTAGAAAGTTCAAGAACTCCTGTGTTCTCACCATATGTAGTATTAGCCGGACCTCCAATTGCACCTGCAAATGCTGTTGCAACACCATCACCGATAAGTGTTCTGTGAAGACCTGGATCTGCTAAGTAGTTTTCTTCAACTGTAGCCGAAATAGCTGACATATCTCCGATATGTTCCATCATTGTTGCAATAGCAATAGGTGCCATTACAAGGATTGCTGTTACATCAAACTTCATAAACTGGAACTTTGGAATTCCAACCCATGAAGCAGATGCAATTGATGAGAAATTAAGTATTGCTGAACCATCAGGATTATGTACTCCGCATGCATTAAGAATAAGTGCAAATACATATGAAATTACTACGCCCATAAGAATAGGAATAATCTTGAAAAGTCCCTTGCCCCATATATTGAATATAATAATTACAGCAAGTGCAACAAATGCAAGTAACCAGTTAGTTGAAGCATTTGTAATAGCTGAACCTGCAAGTGAAAGACCAATACATATAATGATAGGTCCTGTAACTACAGGTGGAAGGAATTTCATAACTCTGTTGACTCCAACAAGCTTAATTATAAGTGCAAGTACAAAGTAAAGCATTCCGGCAACAAATATACCACCACATGCATAAGCAGCTTTATCATTAGCTGACATTCCAGCATACATACCACTGTCAAGATTAGCTACTGTGTAGAATCCACCAAGAAATGCAAAGGAAGATCCTAAGAATGCAGGTACTTTGAATTTGGTACACAGGTGGAATATCAATGTACCAAAACCTGCACAGAAAAGTGTTACTGATACAGACAGACCTCTGGTAAGTTCCTCACCACAGGCAGCCTGAAAATATCCTGATACCAGAATAGGTACAAGAATAGTTGCGCCAAACATGGCAAACATATGCTGAATACCAAGAATCAGCATCTTCGCTTTACCAAGCTTTCTGGCATCACGAATAGGTTCGATTTTCTTTTGTTCCATAATACGCTCCAATCAATATATATTTTCATATTATTATAGAACATATTATGATTTAGGGCAATGAAAAAATATTCCATTTTAAACATTTCGGGGCATGAAAAGCTTTCGCCTTCCATGCCCCGAAACTCGTGTTATGGTCAGATATTGGATTATTTCTCTTCCGCAATAGCAGCCTGTGCTGGAGCAGGCATATGACGTATCTTTTGTATCACTTGAAGCTGTTGACAGTTGTTTTTTTCAATCGGAAGTGGATTGACTGTATACTTCATTTCCAAAGGTTGACGACTCTCTTCACAAACTCTTGGCTACCAGGCGTCACTCATTTGTAAGTCTTTTAACGCATCATCTATGCGACCAATCCGGTAATCTCCCTGATAACCTCATCCATATTTAATTGTTATGATATAACTGCCACAGCTATTTAACGATTTCGTTAATCTTGGCGGCATATCTGGTTAATCGAGCATGTCTCTTCTTAGCAAGCTCCTCCTCAGATCTAGTATCATCAAATACGGATACCTTGCCTTTCTTCACGCATACAACAAGACGGGCACTGCATTCCGGGCAAACCATATACGAAGTTGTACTAGCTGACTCCATAAGAAATGCCCCACATCTGTGGCAACATACCACACATTCCCCAGTTTTTTCCTCCGCAAAACTCACCAACATCACGCCTCCTTTGACTATCAAGGTTGATATCTCTCATTCGGAAAAGGGAAAGAAACCGATATGATGAGTGTACATAATTCTCCCGACAATGACCTTTCCGTAAGTGTAGTCAACACTGCCATTATCAACTGCAATGACTATTCTGATCTTTTAAACTGTTTAGCGCACATTATTCAAGGTTCTTAATGACCTTGACGACTACACCCTGAATCTTACAGTCCAAAACAATGATGTCCTTCATGGTCTTATTCTCAGGATGAAGTCTGATCTTCTGATTCTCTTTGTCTACAAAATAGCGCTTCAGCGTGTTCTCATTCGCTACCAGGGCAACAACAATATCGCCATCCATGGCTTCTGACTGCTTTCTGACAAGTACCAGATCTCCGGGAGATATTCCGGCTTCAATCATAGACTCGCCTTTTGCCCTAAGTAAGAATAAAGTTCCTTTGCCAAACATCGAAGCAGGCAATGACACGTATTCCTCTATATACTCTTCCTCCAGCGTAGGAACGCCGCAGGAAACAGTACCAAGTAGTGCCACACTTGTAAACTCTGTCTGAACCTTCTCGGTCTGTTCAGTAGAAATCTGCTGGCCATCATATCTGATCATGCCATTCTCATTCATGGCAACCAGGTACTTATATGCAGTTCCTCTAGCAATACCGACCGCATCTGCAATCTCTGTTGTAGACGGTGAGTGGCGATATTTTTTGTAGTATTCCTCTACAAATGCCTTAATAGTACCCATAAGCTCTGTAGATTTGTGTCTCATACGCCGCTCCTTTCTAAAGGAAGCAATATGCTTCTGTTACTTCCTATTTGAAAGTATATCACTGTGAACATTTGTTCGTAACAATAATCTACAAAATATCAAAAATATCTGACAGCCGCGAAAATCGTGCACTCCCCCTTTTATGATTCTAATGGTAGCAAAAAGCCTGTTCCAATATAGGGACAGGTCTTTCAAAGCTATATCTTACTCTTATCTCACCCCAGCAATACTTACTGCTCTTTCTCTATGTAATCTTCCTGCATACCTTCTTCTGTTGAAACTATTCTAATCTGTACAGATTTATTAGCGCCATCATAGCTAATATTGATGTTCTCCATAATAGTTTTCATTACATAGGTTACCTGTTTCCAAAAATTACTTTTGTTGTTCATAATTCTTAATCTCCTTTATCGTAGTTAATTATTGTTTACTATAAAGGATGTGACCACTTCCTTTTGAAGTACCTTAAGAATAGCATGATTATTTTCTTGCTTCTATGGACGATTTTCGGGAAGTTCTTATTTCTTGTAGTCAAAAGATACACAATCGTACATTTTTCTAACTGCCCGGATATTGGCTTCAGTCCAATCTTTTTCTGGTACAAAGGTTCTAAATACATTATATGTTTCAAACACAGATGCCCAATCATCAATTGTAGTGTTTTTCAAAAACCAGGTTCTCATAGGTAATCCATTAAGATGAATATGTGATTGGACAGCATTTGCCAGTACATTAAACTCAATCATTCTTGCCAACAACAATTCATCAGTTTGTTTGCTTGTCAATTCATTAACAAAACGTATTCTCTGAATAATTGGTGGATACTCAATAATTCTATCTGAATCATGTGCAAACTCTGGCATTATATTAGGAAGTGATGATGTACACTTGTATGCCCCTGACATTGTCATAAGTCGATCATGTTGATTTGGAATTTCCTTAACACCTTTCTTCTCCATTTCCTTAGATATCTGATAATAAAAATCCAACGAATACCTACTTTGCAAAGTAAATAAAACCATTGATGAAAAAACTGTATCTTCTGGTGTCTTTAAGAATTTTTCCTTATACGACTTAATCACATCATCATATTGTTTAGTCATTTCTAGAAAACGATCTACAGTAACTTTTTTTGACGAACCTATTCGCCTCTCCACTATTGCTTTCACAAGCCCCATATCATGTATGTTCCTTAACTCCCAATATGCAAATTCTAAAAGCTGGTATTCAGGATATCTATTATTCTTAATCTTAACAGGTTCCGTATCCTTTGGCTTTAAAATCTGTTCACCGATAGACTCTTTAATTCTTTTCTCTTCAACATCATATTTTGTATTAACATAATCAATAATTCTTTTTATTGTTTTACGTCCGGTCTCTTGCTCAAGCTTATCACGTTCAATGTAAAACGTAATTGGATGCTTTTCTGAATTAAATAAATATGCATATCTGCAACACTCAACAAGAATTTGAAAAATAACATCTTCTATAGCTATTTGGTTGTCTTCAAACAGTAATTCTAAATAATCCTCATCATAGTATTTGCAAATGCTATTACCAATCTCATTTGCAACTGCAGTCATCTTTTGGTTCAAATCGCTTTACCTCTTCAGCTTCCTTATTAGTCTTATACCACAAGTTTCTTGTCAAAGTATTTCATCTCGTAAATCCTATCTATCGAATGAAATGGATCGTTTTTATTTGTAAATTCAAATGCTTCCGTATAATCCATACCAAACATGAACATATACATTCTTACTACATGTAAATAATTCTCACAAAACTCATATGACGGATTTTCAGATAACTCTCTTATAGTACATCTAGATACTATCGGATTTGCCTCATATTCTTCCGGATGAGCAAATGCGTTTACAATATTGTAATTATTGGGGAGAACTCTATTCTGTCCTTCAATATCTCCGCCAATTCTATTCCATCTCGGAAAATCACCATGTTTTCCACGATATGCTTCTATCAATATACCTTCTACACGATGAATATCGTTCTTTCCCTGTTCACATAACAAATCCTGAACCGGAGCATTTATCTGTTTGGCAAATTTCTCATATTGATTCTTGTTCCTATGAACCAAAGGCTGAGAAAGCGGTGATTGTACAAATATTGAGTACCCCAATAGTTCATGTGATTTGAAATACTCGTTAATCTGTTTTTCTTTGGAACCGCTTTCAACATGTAGTAATCCATTATGCTGCATAAAGCGTTCTGCCAAATCGCCTGCCAAGCCAATATACAATACTTCATGAGTATAATAATCCCAAAAGCAGTAGATCCCTGCTGAGGCCCACCCGTAATTATCATTTGGACAACATAAATCGTCTATTGCATCAGCCATCTGCTGCTTTTCATTTTCTCGATATGCATCTATTATTACGGTTCCAAACATTTTTTAAGCATCTCCTTGCTGTTAAATCATTATGGTTCTAAATACTTAACTTCTTTTCCAAGCATCTCTGCATATTCGATTTCAGAACGTGTACTGTCTCCTATATAACCTCCAACGTTTATGACATAAATATAATCTGCCATATCGATCTTGCACTTATGCATGTCATCAAGCATTTCCTTAGTTTTGGTAAGGGTTCCTTCATCCATGTTCTCCCAAACCTCAGAGTCTCCAGCATGTCCAAAGAGGCCAACACTAATAACAATGTTGCCTTCTAATGTAAGTTTTTCTGAGCTTCAATGAATTTGTTTTTGAAACGAGTACTTCCGCATAATGTTATTACAGGATACTTATCTACCATATTGTCCCCAAAATCGATTAAATATTTTCTACTACATTAGCAAAATATGACGGATATCTGTCTAGTAGCGATATCATAGCCTCTTTCTTAACTTTGACAAAAGCACCAATCTCATCGTTCGATACTCCATTGTTTCCGATAACAGTTGTCATCTTCTTTGCAAGGAATCTATCGTTGAAAACTTTTTCACAAATAGATACAGCAGTCTTAGTATTTACCCCATACCTTAATGTTTGTTGAAGTAACATAAGGGCATCTATATTCTCACATTCTGCATCCACCAAATCTATTACATTCCCAACCAAAAAACTCATTTGATATGACAAATTATACTGGCAGTACTTTTCAACATCATATACGGATATATCATAATCCTTGCTTATCTTTTCATAGGAATCACCACGAATCCAAGACAATGCAAATCCTTTTTTCAAAGCCAAAGAAGGATATATTCTATCAAAAAGATCTTCTATCGGTTCTAATAATTCCTTTGCCGTTCTCTTCTCGGTATTAATAGCATTATCTGCAATCCATTCTATAATCTGATTAGCATCCGCCATAGGAAGCATAATGCCTGTATACCTTTGAACGTTACCTATTTGCTCTTCCACTTTTGCCCCAATTGCATTAAACAACTGTCTTAAAAGTTTTTTCTCAGCTTCTGTTGCTAAATAATATGCTAACGTATTCTCTAATAGGTTGTTAGATATATCACGTAATAATTCTACTGTTATAGATAAGGAATGCTGGGCAAGAAGGTATATTATCTCATTTTCAATTGAATCTATTGCTTCCTTGCAATTTAATAAGTGTTCTAAAATCTCCTGCCTATAGTAATTCACATTAGTATTATCTTCTCCCTCAGCGATTTCTTGCAATAGTTCCCCTAAGAGATCATCTACCCATTCATTAGTTATATTCTCACAAATGTATTTGACAATCTCATCACCTAGCAGCTTAAGATTAAATGTCACTTGATAATCTCTCACAATATTTAATATTGAACTTCCACAAGCCTCTACTGCTTCTACATCAAACAGTTCTCTCGTTTCATTCCATTTGTAATATCCTCTACCACGTCCACGCTCATCATACAACTTGCTATCCGTTACTATAACATCCCCTTCGGTATAAACTCCTGATCTACCAGTTCTTCCAATAAGATTTTGAAAATTTCTGACAGACATTTTTGTCGCTGAAAAATTAGTTCCGGTAATTAATAGATACTTTATTGGAATATTAACGCCCTGGGCTAGTGTAGAAGTACATGCCACTGCCTTTACCTTATTCTTTTTAAATGCATATTCAGTAGCTATTTTTATTCCATTAGGTAAAGATGAATAATGTGGCAAGATTCCATACTGTACTGTCATTGTATAAATATAATCTTCACCATAATACTCTTTAAAAAGAGTGTGAAACTTTGATAATTCATCAATATCTGATGTTTCTATGATTCGATTTAATTTGAAACCACGTTCATCAAGTTCCTTTATTCTTGCAAATAGTTTCGGAATAGATCTCTTCTGTGGAAAATAAATTGCAACTCCCCCAGCTTTGCACAAAATATTTGTGTAATATAATGCTTTATCTTGTGAATCTTCCGGAAAATATCTTACTTTACGTTCTCTAGGTTTCAAATTCAGCTTTTGAGTTTTGTAAGTATACGGAACAAAAAAATCCTCTTCAGTATCAGCTTGTGTGTAGTAATGTAACTGCTTATTATTATCTGCAAACCCTATTGCTTTGGGCGTGGATTTGATATCTGAATCGAACGCCAGAACACCATCTTCTCCCAAAAGCCACTTTACTATCTGTCCCGCGTTAGGGAGCACTGCTGACATAAGAACAAGCTGCTGCTTTTCTTTTATTCCAAGTTTAATGTCTGTCAACAACAGTTCGTACAAAGCACCTCTGCTTCTGTCATCAAACATATGACTCTCATCAAAAATATATAAATCAATCGCATTAAGATACGAATTATCATGATGAAAGATATACTGCAACTTTTCTGGAGTACAAATAAGAATCTGTCTTTCTGTATTTCCAAGTAATATATCAATAAAGTCTTCCTCTAATACATCAGAAAACTGATTTATCGATATTTCTTTTGGAAATGCCATACGCATATCAAATGTAATCTCGTTGCACAGTGACCTTAAAGGTGCCACGATAAGCGCTTTACTACCTCTTCCAGCCAAAAACATTGACCAAATTATAAGTTCGATACTCTTCGTTTTTCCAACCCCTGTTGGGAGCTGCACTATTGCATTTTTCCCTTGAAGAATTTTTGATGATCCCACCAGCCTTTGGGATGCCCACAACAAATTAATTGCTGACTTGCGTTTAAAATAATCCTCCCAAGTCTTACTATCTAATGCCGAATACTCTGGTAATAAAATGCGCGCTGAAGCATTTCCTATCAATTTAGAGACAGCACAAACAATTTCTCCCCAGAACCACTTCTGTGGCGAATTTGTTTCAAAAATGGTCTCCCTATATCCGCTTATTATTTCATCAAATGCCTTTTTGTCTGCACTTTTCCAAAATAGCTCTATTGCCTTAACAATGGCACAATCATTATCACATTGTTTTTTCCCTGTAAATGCCAACGAGAACACTTCATAAAGACACTTTTGTGCGTCATCCTTGATATCTTCAGGATTAACTTGCTGCCACAGCACCTTGGCACTCCCAAAATTATCCATAAAGAAATATGCAGCTGCTCCAGACAAAGCAAAATCCGCGTCATGGATTGCTTGTTCCCGTGATTGAAAAGCTGCATCATAAAAATCCGAACAATAACGTAAGTCGTTATATGTCATTTTTTGTTCTGAACTATCATTGATTGCCTCAGCAAATCGGGAAATTGTAAGTACTGTTGGATATGATAAATCCCTGTAATTTAGTGGAAATACAGGCCACTCTTTTTCAGGAATCTCATATTCTAACAATTTAACTTTTGCCTTCTGATACTTTAGCATCAATAACGATTTACTTCTTCCCACTTTACCTCACGCACCTATCATATATATTATGTGCTAGTTCCATTAAACTTTTTCCATGAACATAATAAATACCAGCATCGCCCTTAAGTCTTAAATCTTCTCCCACTATCTCCGGTATTATCTTCATCTCGTTTCCATCAACCTTTTGCTCAGGAATTTCTTCCAGGCTAGACATACCAGCGGCATAGTTCTCTAATTGATAATCATATTTTGTCTTTTTCTGAAATCTCAGAATATCCTCAGCCTCAGCTTGTTTATTCATTCTCTTAAGCTTTTTTCTCATATAATCCAATGACTGCGCTATTCTATATTCATCTTTATTAGCATCAATTACTGCTTTTTCAATAACTTGTGTCGTTTTTTGAGTTAATCCAGCCTTCACTTCAACAGTAACAAGCCTATCCTTGATATCTGGAGATTTATCAGCGTTATAGTATTTATAACCAATAACATCCGTGCCATGCTCAGATACTGTTGGACCAGACATATTATCCATTCTACAACGTGGTACTTCTAAACCATAAATAAACTCCAATAGATCTGAAAACAAAATCTCGCTTATACCATTAGAACGTGCAGTCCCAGCCATTCTATCTTTTCCCTTCTGTGGAATAACGAACTGCTTTAAATACTCTTCTGGAGAAATTTCCAATTCTTCACAACTTTCGTCAAGTTCCTCGTCCGAAATATAATGTCTCCTTATGTGAATTGCCCATGCATTTAATGTCTCATCATCTTTTACATAATCAAGTTTATAGCATTGAATTGATTCGCCATTATCTAAAGTAACGCCCTTCTCTTCAATTAACCACTTCAAATATAACGGTCTTTCCATCTTTACCTTCACCAAATCTTTCATTATCTACATAATTCATTTAAATCAACATTTAGCCCTGCATCTTTCATGTTGTTTGCTAGTTGTATCTTCCACGCACCATTTACATCCATCGTAGTATATACAACTCCGCTAATATCTCCTGGTGTCTCAACATTTCCTTTAACAAAAGCACAAACATTATTTCTACCAAGCTTTCCAATGAGATAGCCATGCTCAAAAACAACATTTTGTCTTGCCCTATATCTTTCAGCATCAGGATTATCTTCCTTAGCTCTTCCTAAATCACACTCTGTATACAAAACAACTGCAAAAGCTACATTAGTGAATCTTTCAATTTTTTCTATAATCGTACGACCGCCATCAGGTTGCTCATGTAAAATTATAGCCTTGAATCCAGCCTTTTCTAACGTTCTAGCCATTTCCTGTTTTGCTGCATCATCATGACCATGAACAATAAATACTTCCTTGCTCAATTTCTTAACCCCACCTTTTTCTGAAGAATTATCTTTAGGTTGATTTTCTCCTACAATATTGACCGCAGGATATTTTAATGCTAAATAAGTCTCCATTTTGTTCATTAATTTTTTTAAATTAAACTTAAGCGTATTTCCTGAAATATCCGGATCATAAAAATGTTGCTCTGAAAAATACTGATATAATCCATTCCCAAAATCCGGAATTATCAAATCATATCTTCCTGTGATTTCATCATATATGGTTCTTCCATAATCTTCGTCATTAGGATTATCAAAAAATTTTTTACATCTATTAATATCTTCTATCAGCATATACGCTATTGAATTATTTACCATTATTCTATCTTCTCCATTTTTATTATCAGATGCCCCTAGAAATTCTTCATCTGCCTCTAACGCTCTAAGATGTCCCATCATATCATCATATGATGAATCTTTGTTTTGATGATGAAAGTAGGTAGAATGAATGCTATTATGCAAGGGATTCTCTTTTAAATGGCGTTCATTAAATATATTAATTTCCCCCATCCACTTATCATACATTGGCCCACTAATTAAAATTTTATGATTTCCTACTAAGGTATGTGCCTCTTTAATCCCTATGTCTTCGCCACGTCTAATCAGATCCTCCTCTTTTTCCCTAAGTGGATTCTTCTCATCAGACAATAGCTGTTCGCCTTCATAAGTCGGTCTTAATATGTATGCCCATCCTTCTAACGTGCTAGCATCAATCTTGGATAAAAAACCTCTCATTATAAGTGCATCAATTTCCGTCCGCTTATATTCTGGTGATGAGACTGAAATTTCTCCACCATTAATAGCAATCTCATCATATATTTTCTGTAAAATCTTCTTCAAATTGGTATCAATAGCTGTCATATACTTATTATTCCACCCCTAATGCTTTAAACACAGCATCCTCAGCGCTCTGGTAGAATACCAAACTAAAGCTACTCATAAGCTCAGCAGGTACTGTTCCAAGATCAACAGCAGATGTCTGTGGTAATAATACTTTTTTGGCACCGCTATCAAGACATACTTGTAGTGTGCTTGCTAGATTTTCAACTTTCAATATGGTTCCACCAATGCTGAAATCCCCCAATACTGCCATCGAACTCTGCACTGGTTTTCCAAGTGCAATTGAACAAAGAGCAATCAACGTTGGAAGCGCCAATACTTTTGTCATACCAAGCCCCTGAAGATCCTGATAATTAATAATAAAATCTTTATTTAAAGCCCCCAAAGAACCGCTAATTCTATTTCCGTTAGCTTTTAGGAAATTAAATGCAGTATCTACAGCTTCCTTACATTCTCTATCTGAGACTAGACCTGTTCTATCAAACTTACCATTACCGGCAAGCATCTGTGACTCTAGTCTGAAGACTCCTATCATATCTGATTTACCATGAGATACTGTATAAACCTGACCAGGGTTACACATTCCTTCTGGAATAAGTTTTCCTCCACCCTGCTCTGGTACTGCTACATAATGCTCTGATAAATCTTCTGTATCTATATATGAGAAGTTTACATCGTAGAATTCCATACCACCGAGCTTCTTTAACTGCTCTTTGACACGCCTTCTCATCTCTAAAGCTATTTCAAGTACTTCAGCCACTTCTTCCTTACTAAAGACTCCATCTGGATATAACAGTTTTAGATATCCATCTACCATTCTTCGTACTGCAATAGTATCTCGTTGATTTAAATTCTTGCCTAAGCGGAAGTATTTGTCTAAAGCATCACCATATTGCTCTTTTCTGAGTTCACGAATAAAACCGGCAAGATAATCAGTAATAAAACCATAATCATTCGTGAAATGTTCTGGTCTAAACTTTGGTACTTCCCAGCCCGGCAAATAACAATGTATACGATCAAGAAAAGCAGTATCTGTTCCCATTTCTGGTGGAAATGGATCAAATAGACTTGATGTTTTTAGGAGAACATCAACACTCTGATTAATGTTACCGACAAAGACCATTGATGCAGAAGCAGCCTTTTCTTCTTTTCCACGAGCAAATGATCCTGACGCCATATAGTCCTTCATAATCTGAACGCCATCTTTATCCTTAAATTTAATTCCAGCAACTTCATCAAATGCAACGCAATCCCATAATCCGACAAGACCAACAGTGCGAGAACCCATATTATAGAAAAGGTTAGCTACTGTAGTTTGTCCGCCAGATACAAGAATACTATTTGGTGAAACCTCCTTGTATAGATACGACTTACCAGTACTACGTGGTCCCAACTCGCAAAGATTAAAATTATTCTCTACAAGCGGAATCATACGAGTTAACATAAGCCATTTCTCTCTGACAGAAAGTGAATCTGGCTCCATACCTATAGAACGCATAAGTACATCAATCCACTCATCTTTAGTAAAGGCTTTTCTGCCTTCCTTTAAACCATCCATATCAACATTTGGAAGCTGAATCGGTGTCAGTTTTACAATGCTAATAGGAGTATCATCCTTAGGTTTCCGTTTTTTTCTCGACTCAGTGCTAGAAGTTGAAAAACCGATTTCGATACCATCATCCTCTTCAGCATCATATTCCAATTGGACAATGCACCAAATTCCTCCGCAAAGTAAACGATCATACATTTCTGCGTACACACCACTAATTGGGATTCCGCCAAGTCCAAGATTTGAGAAAGAAGCTTCATATTCGTCATAACGAAGATTTAAATTTACTGTAACCATATCAATAACGGTATGGCTACCGCGTTGTTTTAGCTTAGATAGTACTTTCTGCGCTTCATCTGGGCGTACGAAATTATCAGCAAGAATACGTTTTACGTTTTCAATGCCATCCTCTATTAAATCTTCATCATCAGTACTACAATACTGACCAAGCAAAAATTCCAATACATATACGGGAACATTTGCCCCTTCCTTAATCTTTTTAGTAAGATCTTTTCGTACAATCTTACCATCAAAATTTTCTCGTAATTTTTCTTTGATTACTTCTCTCTCGTCCTTGTTTTCCATCGTTCACCCTTCCTTTAGAATCCAAAATCCTGAGTAAATGGCAAATCCATTATTATCTGCCTACTCATAATTTCAATTCCTGTCTTTTCATTTATTACTTTCAAATAATACTTATGCTCAGGACCATAAGATTTTCTCTTTATATCAAATGTTACTGTATATATACGATTACCAGGCTTTTCATCCTTACTATCTGCCTGAAGTAATACTTCATTTGATATGATTTCATCCTCATCTGAAACAAACTTTAGTCTATAAACAGCTGCCTTAACAGTATCTGAAACTGCTTGTTCCTGGAAGAAATCCATCTTAACTTTCAGATTAGTAATTCGTCGTATATCAGTTATCAAATTAAGCTTTACATCTTCTGTTGCTACAAGACCTCTCTGTGTTTTTACAAAAAGAGCCGGTATTACAAGTTCTTGTGGAGAAGAACCTCCATGAACATAATTCATACCACCGCCACATTTAAATACGCTCATTCCTTTGGCAAACATAGCATATCTCATTAGCGCAGCGTTTCTTAATGCATCACGCATTGGAACAGAAAATACACCTTCCACAGTTAAATCCTTATCATCAATTATGAATCGTCTATCTACAAATGCAGCTTTACTTGCTTCATTTTCCAATTTATCTGTTGGCTCCAGTTTCTTTCTGGAATAAATAAATCCATGATCAGCCGTAACGTAAAAACGATAAACATTAGCACTCTTTGAGAGTGTTTTGATTAATGAAAAGATTTCCTTTATGGTTGTTTGTGTTGCTTCAAATACACTATTTTCTGTACGTGAAGTTTCACCTGTTGCATCTATTCTATTATGATAAATGTAAATAACTTCCTGCCCTGTTGTTAATTCTCGCATTTCTTTTGTGTTCATCTCAAGAACTCTTTCAAAAGTAACTGCTACTGAATTACTATTAGCTTTTTGCAGGATTTTTTCTCTTTGCTCAGTTGTTGCACATGCAGTTCCATCCACCAAAACAACATGATCTTTATCCTCTGTCATAGATAATTCACCATGAGGAAGAAGAGATGCCATTCCAAGTGCGGTATATGATGGAAGTGTTCCCATCATTGCATCCATTTGCACTTCACAGTTTGGATCATCTTCAAACTTAAGAGATAATTCCTTTGCTGCCTCATATCTAAAAGCATCTGAAATAATAACAACTACCTTTTCTTTTTTTGGAGCAATCTTAGTTCTATAAAAATCCGTCTGCAAACCTAAACTGCTTGATTTTCCCTCCAAAATGTATACAGCATTCCATGAATAAACAATTTTTTCCAAAAATTCATTTTGGTAAACATTCTGTATAAGCACCTTAAGTTCTTCAAACCAACTACTGTCTGCCACCTTATCCAAGGATCTTATAAAATGCCTATAATAAGTATCATACATGTAATCATGCATTACATAAGCCTTTTCGATTTCAGCAAGACGTTTTTCAGGTGTAAACCCAACCACATTTAAGAGGTTATATCCAGCTTCTAAAGCTTCATATTCGGCAGTAAAACCTGTGCCAAAATGTCTACGTTTCCTCATATCACAGATTTCAGGAATACTCATTCCTACCATTGAAGCAGACATATCTTCAGCTAATTCTCTGCCTATAATCCACTTTATTATCAGCTCATCAATAGTCTTGAAAGACGTACTATACATTAAGTTTTCAAGTCTTACCTTTGAAAATGCATTACTAACATCTAACTCTATTGCAGCTTTATCTGAAATATTATCAAATGCCTCCTGATAAATTACATTATTCATCATATTATCCAAGAGAACACTAATGTTTGTGGTCTTATTCTTTACACTATCCTGCAGGTATAGTTTCCAGCTTTCTGGATATGTATCTTCAAAGTCCTTACACACATGCACGGCAAATAAAGAAAGAACCAATTTTAATAACGTTGGTTTACTCTCTTCATAGCCAAATCTCGAACTACATATTTTCCAAAAATCATCAGTAATTTCAGCCTTTTCAAAAGCAGAAATAATCTCCTGCTTTTCGATATCTTCAGATGAAAAAACTGCATACATTAGGTCATCAATAGTCACATTTCTTGCTTTTGCAACTACACAAAGAGCGAGAAGTTCAATCATATCTGCATCAGCAGTGTGCAAATCCACCTCTTTAGCTCTTTCTATAAAGTCATTTGTTCTGCGAACAATTTCCCTTGTATTTTTTTTGCCTATGCCAAAAAATGCTGCTTTCTTTTGAAGTGATGACCTAAATCTATCTGGAAGTCCTATATCTGCTGCAATCAAAGACAATCTATCAGCATAGAACTGTTTAGAATACTCCAACGTATCTTCCAGATGATTATGCTCCACATCCGGCTTCTGAAAAGGTGCATAAATAAGATACTGTCCAACAGGATCTTCGTGCTCTAAATAGATTTTTGTACAAAAAGCATTAGTCTGAGTCAACTTAAGAATACCCACACCATCAAGATTCAACCCGTCCACAGAGTCTTCGAAAGACGCATCAGCATCATACCAAAATACAAGACGCTGCCCCGTAGCAAATTCACTTTTTAACTTATTCTCTATTTCCTGTAAATTTAATTCGTCCATACCAAAAATCCTTTACTACTTTATTGGTGCAAGAATTTGATACTTCTTACCATCACGATCTGTCTGAATCTTTTCATAGTTTACTTTTACACCGTCATCAAGATCTATTTCGATGCGTTCTTGTGCCAAGTGATCCAGCTTTTCATCGTATTCCTTTATTTCTGCTATCTGTTTTACAAGCTTCTCACGACGTTTTTCTTCAGCAGATATCTGTCTCTGGTCAGTCATTCCTTGAATCATGGTATCTATAGAACGAACCTCATTCTCATATTTTTCCTGCAATGGATGGAGATATGATATTCTTACTCGTCCAATAGTATCTACATCAATTCGATGCATGTATACAATGGCCTTAAAAGCGTTCTGTTTACCAGAATCAAATAACCAATAAATAGGTCTCTTTCCAGAACCAGTCACCGAATATGTTTGACAGTGATCTTTAAAGAACTCGTTCAAAAAGTAATTTCTAAGAATATCTCTCGAATCCGTTCCCTTTGTACCAAGTGTATTTGCAATGAAAGTCAGGTTATCTTCTAAGCATTCCTCTCCGAAAACCACCTTAAGCCATTCACAAAATCTATCTACAATATCATCATCCATATATCTAGCATCAGTAATAGGAATAATATTATCAGCATCAGGTTGGAACGAAGTATACTTAGATATATCCCAAACACCTCCAGCATAAATAATTCCACCTTCATTGAGAGAATAACGTCCAAGCATACAGCCTACAGCATATGAAACTAGATTCTTGATATCTCTTACTAAATCCGCCTTTCGAACTGTGACATCACTATCATTCTCTTCTGGTGTTAGTTCATCCTGCAGTCCATAGATATCTATGAAAATACTATTTATTTCTTCCTCATTATTTTTGAGTTTAGCAAAACGTTCCTCACATTCACCTTTATATAGCATCCAACATAATTCAACTGGACAACTTACATTTGGATGGTCTCCATAGTAATGCTGCATTGTGGCACCAATTGCAGTTACGTCCCATAATGATTTCGACCATGCCACTAATGGATTTTCTAAAAAGTCCCACGACGTTTCAAAAGAATCCCAATCTTTTTTTGCATTAAGAATTGCATCTGAAACTAACCCATTTATCAATTTGCACTTTGATTCATCGATAATTACAGGGATTTTTGACAATGGTCCTATATTAAAATCCAATGTTGGCGCCAAAAATTCCAAAAATTTCATACTAACTTTTGAATTTATAAGAGCTAATACATAGAGTCTTAAATCATCATTAGTAAAAAACATAGAGGAGCCTTTTGAATCAAATATATACCCTTCAGGAAATGCTCTTAACGAAATATTTCCTGAAGCAAGAGAAGACCATGTCAAGCCTTTCTTAAAGAAATAGCTTATATTGGTAATAGTTCTAGTAACAGACTTGTACTTTTCTACAGCAAGCTTTTTCATGTCGTAGCCATCATTATACCAATTAACTAAATAATCATTGTTACCATACCACTTTCTATATGTGCCACCCTTATTATATGGGAACCACTTCTTTCTTGATTCAACTGATTCTTCAATAGAAGTACAATTATAATTAATACTATCTGACTGAACCTCAAACCATAATTTCAAAAACAAATCATTATTAAGAGTCTTTACTCCCTGACGAGGTTCGGCAATTTTACTAAGCGGTTGTGCCTTCTTAAATACTTCTACAATATTTTCAGAACACCAATATGCGATAGGAATACCTGGGAGTTCACTATACAAATCTTGACTACAAGCATATTTGCGAGTGTTATCGAAGTAATATCGCTCTTTTTCACTTTCGCTCTGTAAATCAACTAATCGTATATAGCTTCCTTTATACTGTGACATCTGCGGTTTTTTCTTGAAAACAAACGCAACAGACTGCACAACTTCACCGTTTATTTCATCAAATGCCCTTGGTCCGAGATGTACTAAATTCGTAAAAATTGATTCATCCAACATAATGCGTCTCAGTTTTTCAAAACTTGACAAAAACATCCATCCATGTTGAGTTATCATAGCTTGATACCCATTCACTTTGGTGCTTTTATTGCACTTATCTATAAAAACAGAATACAAATCTGTTTTAGCAGCATCGTAGTTCTTCTTTATGAATGAATCGAGCTTTGCATTCCAGCCTGTACCTCCTAAATATGGTGGATTTGTACATGTCACCCAATATCTATCTGACATAGTTTTGGCAATCGCAATTATTTGTTGCAATTTTTTCTGGTTCTCATCTATACCGATTGTCTCCATTGAAATCTGTCCACCATCATCAATACAGTCAACAAATCTTGTCAAAAGATTCCAGTCATATTTTTCTACATTCAAAATAGAACCATATTCCTTTGCATCAATAAATACATCCAAAAGACCCAGCATTTGATTTAGAGCATTATTCTTTTCTATCTCACTTAAGCCATTACCAAAAAATTTAAGCTGATTTCTATTAATACTATTACTTTCCTGAATAGAATAAATATGTGGTCTAACACCTCTATCTAAAAATCTACCATCATATTCACAAGCCTTCATCATTACCGCAAAATAAGCAAGCTGATATGCTCTATCATCAATATCAAGACCATATATATTATTCTCCACGATCGATTTGGCAGCATCACGTCTTGTATATCCCACCGACTCATATATCTGCATCAAAACATCAAAGGCATAGACTAAAATATGTCCTGAACCCATGGATGGATCTATGAATGTCAACTCTTCTGGATTGAGCTTGCTATACTCATCTCTAATACTTTTTAGCTTAATAGCAACTTCTGACGTCTGATTTTCTTCTGCCAAATAATATTTCCAGCCAAATTCACTAGCTGCTTTTATTTCAGCTTCATTCGCCCATTCTCCATGAATATGTCCTTCCAGCCATAAACGTCCAAGAGAGTTTTGTACCATATAACGAACAATCCAATCTGGCGTGAAAAGCTGTGTTGCTGACGGAACTCGTTCCTTAGTTATCTTCTTTCCTTTTTTTGCAAGTGCAAATGTTTCATCTTTAAGTTCCGTATTATAGTACTGATAAAGCCAACCAATAATCTGAACTTGATCTTTCCAATCTTCTTCATCGATATCATTAACAAGACGGTAAATCACGCCATCTTTATCAATAAATGATTGACGCATCATTAACTCAGACTCATCGCCAGCTTCCTCAAATAATCCCGGAAGCACCTTGCTTAACTGATTACACTTCTTAATCAACATAAATCTAAATAGTTTATCTGTTTCATTTTTTGTTTTCCATTCTGTAATGTCTGCTCTTTCTTTATCTATAAATTCAAGTTCAGAACTAAAAGGCTGAGATACAATATCTGGATCGTGGCGATCTGGATTGCTGGAAGAAAGTACTCTCATGTTATCAGAGAATCTCTCGTTTACCTCCATAAATCTAAGTGCCACAAATCTGTTGAACCAGTCTGAAGCATATGTCTCAACCATAAGATCATACGCAGTCTTATAGTCAGTTTCACTTGCCTTCTTTTGAAGTTTTTCTACTATTTTTTCTCTTCCACGAAGCTTTTCTCCACTTAAAGCAATAGGCTGTGCTGTTCCAACTTCAAAGTACTTTATTTCTTGAGTTGATGCAGGGAGTGGAGTTGCTATTCCATCTTCATTTATCCCCAAAAATCCAGCTCTTATTTTGATATCATCTCGCAGTTTGGTTCTTGCCCAAACTGCGAAGTTTTTTATCGCAGTTTTGTTCATAATTTATACCTTCTTTTATTATTCTTAGAACTTAAGTTGCACAATATCGTTGTTTGCCAGTTCTTCCTTTACTCTTGCTCTAATCTTGTCTAGGTTCTTCTCAAGATCCTCTTCACTAGATATTACCCAAGTATTTGAGGTAATTTCTCTAGCCATAAGTGTCTTTTGTCTCTTTACTGGTGCAGTATCATTTCCATTATCTTCACCAGATGAAACATCCGGTGCGACATCCGGCGCATCAGGTGGAGTCATATTTGCAAATCTATCCAACCATGTTCGGCAAAGACTATCCGCTTTATCTTTAAAACCAAGCATGTCTGAAATATCACTCTCAACTTTTGCTCTTTCCTCAAGATCAACAAATTCTTTTATTACTTGAGTTTTATAATCAGCTTCAAAGAACTGATCCTTCATGTAGGTTAAGACATTATTTTTATCCTGTTCTATTACATCAAGAACTGGCGAAAGCTTCTCATCTAAAACCTTGCTATATATATCCATGAAAGATTGATACAAAGCAGGTAGATTTTTAATCAAGTTATAAGGTGTTCTATGAGTAACAATCTTACGAATTTCTTCTATTACCTTATTGAGCTCCTCGCTATTAATGTGTTCCTTACTGTTATCATAAAAATGAATTGCTTTAAGACCGTTTTCATTAAATATCTTCTGTTGTGTTCCAGTGCTATAGAACGTAACTACAGGTGCAAGGTCTTCCGCGAGATCAAGCAAATCACCTTTTTCGTCAGTGATTTTTTTGAAAAAGAGCGTTGTTTCGTCTATAACCTTTATCTCAGATAACATCTTTACAGCTGCCTGTAATGTCGCTTTACCTGGATACTCTTTCACCTGAGCACATTCTTTTAGCATTTCATTACAATCTTTGATTGTATCTTTAGCTTCCTGTCTGAAGCTGGCCATTATCTTGTCAGAATCATTATCAGTTTCTGTTTTGTTAAATAGCTGTTTAATGATATCCTTACAAGTTTTTACTTGAGCCGGATCAATTGTTTTCTTAGCCTTAAATAAGAGTTTTTCCTCATACTTTCTGCCTGTAAAATAATTTCCAAGATCATCTGGTGTTCTATTAAACAGTGTTACTGGCTCTTTTTCTACATATAGCGCAACATCACCATCTTTAAAAGCCTTGGCTATAAGCCACTTTACATCCGAATCACTATATCCCCATGGTGAATTTGCAAAATCTACAATCAAGCTCTTCATTGAAATACTTGTATGATCTGAAGCAGTCAAACGAACATGTTCCTTCATTTCCTCGACTGCACCTGCATTAGGTACCTTTGTATTCTCAATAGAAAGAGTTATCTGATCATCTTTCTTGAATAACTTTCTTGTGTCATTATCATCCATAGGTGAATCAATATATGACAACTTGTAGTAAATATTATCTATAAGTCTCTCAAGACACGAATTAATTCTTGAGGTTGGCTCATGCGTTGTAATATCAGTCACCTTTTGACCGTTAATATATATTTCTGCATTACCGATTGCTTCTTTTATAGCTGACACAGCTGCATCATGTAGCTGTCCAGCCTCCTGCATCTTAGCTGTTCTAATAGCTGTAGACTTTCCTTTCTGTGGATCGGCAACGCTTCTTATGTAGTCCTCAATCTTAAGTGATGTCATAAGGTTGCTATAATATTCAGCCTTATCAACTGGAAGCTTTAATATTACTTCACGATTACGACCTGACATCATAGTAAGTGTCATATCATCCACTCCACCTTCTGCAGAAACATACTTTGGAGTAATAATACGAAGACCAATCTCGTTATTCTGGTTATTCTTAAAAGGAACATTATCTACAGACTGATTAAAAGCAAATGTATATCTACCATTAAATCTTGGAACACGATATCTTGAGTTGTTATAAATATTGTCATAAACAACTTTTGTAATCGCACGAATCACGTCTGCTTGCTGGATATTTCTATCTCGAATCGCACGGTTAATATCCTGCTCTTCATCAGTCAAAAATTCATATGTATCTTGAATTCTTGAGATAAGAAGATTACTTACAAGTAGTTGTAATGACTCTTCTACTTTTGTTCTAAGCTTCTTCTTATCTTCATGAATATTCGTAACCATAAAATTTACGATATTAGCAACAGTAAGATCTACGCCGTTAACATATTTCAGAAGAAACAACGTTTTTAGTACATCAATATTGAAACATTCTTCTTGATGTAATGGATTAAGACGCTCGTTATCATAAGCTCTTTGAATCACACTGGCATGTGTGTGATCAAGGAACTTGATTAAGTCATCATAAAAGCGATAGAAAGGAATTAATACTCCTTCTTCTTCATCCTTTACAAATTCAGCAGCCTTCTGATAAGCGCCAAGCATAGAACGCTCTCCTTCAGAAAGATGCTTTCCTGTTGATGAATTCAATCTAATGGCATTAAGAACATCGGCAAGCAAATTAAACTGATATGGTAAAAACGGATAGCAATCCGCAAACTCATCAGCACTACTAATCTTTTTCATTTCAATAGCAGTACCTTTAAAATCAACCGCATTCTGAATGGTAATCTCATCAGATTCATAAAGTGCTTTTAAGGTATTCTTTCCGGTCTCATCCTTTTTTAGAATTCTTTCTTTTATAACTTCATCTACGTTTGCAGATGTAAGTGATAATCTTGTATCAAATCTACCCTGAATCTTCGAAAAGTCATTAGCTCTTTCTTGCATATCTTCTGTCATAGAATCAATGTCTTCTTGAGCCGTAACAACAATCCAAACTTTACCTTTACATCTATTTCCTAATTCTTCTGTAATTGTTTGAAGATTAAGCATTAAATGTGAATCAGTACTAATGAACTGTCCAATTTCATCAACTAAGAAAACAACTCTTCTACCAGTTCTGTCTACATATGCTTTTACTCGATCTGCAAATTCGTCAATAGCAATTTGATAGCTTTGTGTTGAAGATTCCTTCGTCCAAAGAGCAGCATCTTCCTCATTCATATAGCCCATCTCAACAAGTGTTTTTTCGACCTTGCTTCTCATAATTTTGAACTTATGACGAGACTCCACCCAATCATTGCCAGTAACTTCTTTAAATGTATCCTTAAACTTTTGATATAGCCTCTCTTCATCAAGTGCTCTTTCCAAATCTGCAAGTGCTGGAATTGAACCTATATATCCAAGTTTCTCATTAAATACACGGTTAAAAACCATAACAATAGCATTACTATCTGACTTAGCAGAAGCTGCACTCTTAGAATCAACATTAAAAAGAATTGCATCCGTCGGAGTATTTGCAGCAAGTTTCATATTTGCAAGAAGCATCGCATCATCTTTTAATGCAGGATTGTTTTCTACAAGGTATTCCCATGGATGCTTACCCGCTACAACGGCATTATCTAAGTTATATGAAAGAATCTTTAAGAAATGAGATTTACCACTTCCAAAGAAACCTGAAATCCAGACACCCATTTTGTCTGTTGGTTCGTTGATACTTTTTGTGTAATTCGAAAAGAACTCTCTAAAATGCTTAGTCAATCCCCGTGTAACAACATATTCTTCAAGTTCGAGTTTTTTATCATCTTCCTCAATCTGACCAACCTTTACTACACCGGTAATAGGTCTATCGATTTTTTTTGCAAACATGTCATAAATCTTCATTCTGATATACCTCTCCTAACGCTCATCTATTACAAATTATCTTTCTACCAATGGAAACGCTCTATAGTAATTATCATCTTTAAGTTTTCCAAATATGTTCAATGTATTACCTGTGTATACTCCTGGATAAAACAAAATCACCGGACAATGATCCATCACTTGATGCAAATTATTCAAAATCTTATGCGATCTTAGTATTGGAAAACATTTTCCTACGCCGGTAAGAAAAACAACCGCATCTTTTGGCGTATTATCCTTGATGTAATTAACAATAAGACTATCCTTTTCTTCAAACTTCAATGTCTCTGTAATAGCCTCAAAGACATATTGTGTTCCTTCTTCGTCTTCCAAATCTTTCAAATCTTCTAACACATCCTCTTCTTCGAGAAGTTGTAAAATCAATTCGTATAGGTCATATACAATTAACTCATAGCCAAACTTTAATTCTGTATTAGTGTTCTGTAATTCTTGGATTCTCTTTCTAACTATTAGTTCCTGATAAGGCTCATAATCAAAAACATAGTATCCAACTTCGTTGCCTAATCCTTTATTTGTTCTAAATGACTCTGCTCTCATCTTTTCTTCCAAGATGTCAAGTCTTTCTTCTATCGTCTTCATTATCTTTCTCCTGTAAGAATTAGGCGTATTCTTTCCATGCCATTATCATCAAGATAATTAGCAAATGCCATAGGAAGAATCGGCTTTAATAATCTCTGATCTTTTAAATCATCTTTGGAAAGCAAACCGGAATCTCTGAGAATGCCAAAGTATTGAGATCTCAGTTTTTTTATTCCCGCATCAGTCCACTTAGCCGCCTTTTCATCTTTTGCCTGAACATCATGGATATACCCGATTACATCAGCATCAGATATTTTAATATTGCCTGTAATAAGTTTTTCTCTATATACCAAATCCATAAACTCATAAAAAGTTCTATCTGTCAGCATAAGAAGGATGACGCACATAATTTTTTGTGCATCTTTTGACTGATTAAGAAATGTCGTTCTGAACTCATCATCAACTGCATTGCTTCGTCTAGTCAAAGCTTTTCTAATATCGCCAGCTCTATTTGCCGATGCAGCATTGAAAATGTTTTCATCCTCAATCTTTTGTTTAATTTCTTCTATTGATTTGCCTTCACGAATCATCAGCGAGAACATTGTCTCTGTCTCATGCGCCCACAAAAGGTCTTTTGTTCTACAAACATAGGGCATATCATAAATATTTATATTTATCATTCTTGTCTCCTTGTCCTATTTTATTTTTCTGGCTCACGCACGATACTTATAATGTCACCAAAGTCACAATCTAATTCCGTGCATATCTTTTCTAAGACACTCAAGGATACAGTCTCGCCCCTGCTCATCTTCGCGAGCGTACTACTACTAATGCCAATTTTCTCATTTTCGACAAGATCCATTTTTTTCATATCCTTGTCAATTAATAGTTTCCATAATCCGTTATAAGATACAGCCATATAATTCCTCTCTTATGGGGATTACCCATCTTTGTGAAGAACCTTTCGGTCCTTATAAATAGTCTTAGGGTACATTATACTATCTATAGCCGTAATTTTCAAACTCAATTTTCGATTTCTCGAAACTCTTTTTCGAATTATGTGGCAAATATTTTTATTTATGTGACAAAAATATCATTCTCACCCCCTTCTATAAAAAGCCTCCTCATAGTCCAATGTCATAGTCTAATGTAATAGTATCAAAGCAGCTGTCCCTTTTTATGGACTCACACGCCATTTTTTTCGATTTTACCCATTATTCCGCCTTCTGCGCGGCACCATCTTCGATGGTGTTAGGGCACGGCTACGCAAAGTGGCGAGCAGTGCTTTTTTGTACAAAAAGCTACTATCTGCTCGTTGATGGCACATCCCCAATCCCCTTGAACAAGCTAAACGCTTGGCTACACAATTCTTACGAATCGCTTTATTTTGCTGTTGGATATTTCTTCAGAAATGAAAAAAGAGGGGAACCCATAAGTCTTAAACTTACAGATTCCCCATTTGAATTATCGAGTGATATTGTGTTTTCTGACACGTTCCTTCTTCTGCTCTTCATCACTTTTAAGGAACTGGTCGATATCATATTTTGCTCTTTGAATCTCCTGCATATCTTTCTTAACCTGACGATATTCACCGTACAGCTTTTTCTTTTCTGCAAAGATCTCGGCGTACTCTGCACTGAGATCTTTTACCTTAGGAAGCTTCTTCAGATGAAGCTCATCAAAGGCATTCTTGGCAGCCTTATGAAGCAGGATTTCCTGTCTGTGCTCTTCCAGGAACTTCTTGCTATATCCGCATTTACGATAATCCGCATATACGTCTTTGGTCATGAAGTAGTCAAAGATATGCTTCTTCAAGGCCTAAATCTCAGCAAGTCGTTTATCCTTATTCTTAATGGAAGCTGAAATTTCCGTAAATCGCGTTGTTGCTGTTTTCACATTTTTCTCCAGATCAACGTAGCTTCGAATGTCATGCCTATAATTTTTTGTCCTAAATCCATAAGTCTCTGATCCGGTGTACTCATATCCAATCCTCCATACTTTTGACAGATTAAAATTCTGGTGTAACAGTTACCTCTTCATCAAGAACCTCATTCATCTTTTCAACAAGTACCTGTTCTGCTTCATTAGCCTGTTCAGCTGTTACTCTCTTCTTTTTAAAATGCTTAATTGCCTTAGCTCCCAAATATAAGCATCCTGCTCCAACAACAATCACTCCATCAATAATTAACTGTTCTTTCCTGCCTTCCTGAAAGGAATGATCCTTTACAATCTGAAGGTACTTTTCTGGTCCACCAAATTCCTTTGCTGTGTGTGCAAGATTTGCATAATCCCAATCTTTAGCCATTGTACATTCCTCCTTATGCTAATTGTAAGTTTTTAAATAAATCGCCCATAGAAAAGCAAAGTGTGTCATTGCATTCGTTGTGAGCACTTTCAAAGTAACTATTCAATTTTAATTCTGGCTCTAACATCATTTTGGCAAATAGTTTTGCTGTATTTTCAGCATCTACCAATCCATCATGTTCATGCCCCTCTTGGATAATATCTGTAGCAATAAGAGCTTCTGATAACCTGAAGATTCTTTCTTCATCTAATCTTTCTGAAAACATCTTCTGACAATCAATCCAAGTTCCTAATATAGAATCAAGTCTTTCATCTTCTATCAGTTTTGCCTCAGCCTCTTTCGTCTTACATATGTATTGAATTCATCAACCACTTCATAATTTTCATTTAAAAGCACTGCACCGATTTGGATGGTTTCGTTTGCTCCATGAAATTCTTTTTTTCTGTTTGAATAAGGTACTTTACACATTTCAAGATCAACAACTACATATTGGTTCATATAATCATCTCCTCTTAATCTGATTTATAAGTGTGCTCCTTATGTTTTATATTTTAACATCGCTCTGCATAAAGTAAATAGGTATGTTTAATTTGTTTAACATCCTTTACACTGTTTAAAATCCTAACATAAAAAACCGGTAGGTTTTTACCCCTACCGATCCATCTAATAAATTGTTCGGTTTTATAATAATCCTTCTACTTTACGCTTTATTACCCAATAAACATCTTCAACATCACGATCAGATAGTTTTTCAAGTAATTTAAAGAACGAACTGTATTTGGCAGCCAATCTCTTCTCTTCTCCTTCAGCTGTAAAATCTACAAATAGTAGCTCTCTTACATCCACATTATAGATACGAGAGAATTGAGCAAGCTCATCTGCAGTTATATTTCTTTTCGCAGACTCAATGTCACTGATTGTACTCTTTTTAATTTTTTTAAGAGTCGCTGCTTCATCTTGAGTTATTCCAGCCCTAACACGAGCTTCCTTAATCTTCTTTGCCGTAAATTCAGACATTTTAAACCTCCTTCTAAGTTCGGAAATCCCGAACTTTTTCCAAAATTGTCTTTTTTTCGTGTTCGGAATCCCGAACTTTCACCTCCAAATTTTAAAAAATGCATTCAGAAAAAGTTTGTATCATGTCATCCTGGACGGCTGATGAAAATTATTTTCTGTAAAAAATATAGGGTGTCTAAGCAGACACCCTATACTAGGAATAGCTTTATTTCAAGCTTTTCTGGGTAATGAAACGAGTTTTCCGGATGATAAATCCTCATACTCTGTCTCATAAATTCTTTCGAAATTTCGAAAGTTCCCAAAAAACAGCTCGGATCTTTTAGTGACGTGACTCGGCAATAGCAGCCTGTGCTGCTGCAAGTCTTGCAATAGGTACTCTGAATGGTGAGCAGCTCACATAATCAAGACCAATCTTGTGGCAGAATGCAACTGATGAAGGATCTCCACCATGCTCTCCACAGATACCTATGTGAAGATCCGGATTAACCGGTCTTCCAAGCTTTATTGTCATCTCCATAAGCTTACCAACACCATTCTGGTCAAGCTTTGCAAATGGGTCATTCTCAAATATCTTAGATTCATAGTATGCATTAAGGAACTTACCAGCGTCATCTCTTGAGAATCCGAATGTCATCTGTGTAAGATCGTTAGTACCAAAGCAGAAGAAATCAGCTTCCTTGGCAATCTCATCAGCAGTAAGTGCAGCTCTTGGAATCTCAATCATAGTACCAACCTCGTATTCAAGGTCGATTCCTGCTGCCTTAATCTCTTCATCTGCTGTCTCAACAACAGTCTTCTTTACATACTTTAATTCCTTAACCTCACAGATAAGCGGAATCATAATCTCCGGCTTAACATTCCAGTCAGGATGTGCCTTCTTAACATTGATTGCAGCTCTTATAACAGCTCTTGTCTGCATCTTGGCAATCTCTGGATATGTTACTGCAAGACGGCATCCTCTGTGTCCCATCATTGGATTAAACTCATGAAGACTTGCAATAATATTCTTAATAGTCTCTACTGACTTGCCCTGTGATTCAGCTAACTTCTTAATATCTTCTTCCTCTGTAGGAACAAATTCATGAAGAGGTGGATCAAGGAATCTGATAGTTACAGGATTACCTTCAAGTGCCTCATAAAGTGCTTCGAAATCTCCCTGCTGATATGGCAGAATCTTATCCAGTGCTGCTTCTCTTTCTTCTACAGTATCAGAACATATCATCTCTCTGAATGCTGCAATTCTGTCCTCTTCAAAGAACATATGCTCAGTACGGCAAAGTCCGATACCTTCTGCTCCAAGTTCTCTTGCCTTCTTGGCATCCTTAGGAGTATCTGCATTAGTACGAACCTTTAACTTTCTATACTTATCAGCCCACTCCATAACTCTTCCAAACTCTCCTGCAATCTTGGCATCAACCGTAGGAATCTGTCCATCATATATGTTGCCTGTTGTACCATCAATAGATATATAATCTCCTTCATGGTATTCCTTGCCTGCAAGTGTGAACTTCTTATTAGCTTCATCCATTGCAATATCACCACAGCCAGATACACAGCAGGTTCCCATACCTCTTGCAACAACCGCTGCATGGCTTGTCATACCTCCTCTTACAGTAAGAATACCCTGCGAAGCCTTCATACCTGTAATATCTTCTGGCGATGTCTCAAGTCTTACAAGAACAACCTTCTCGCCTCTTGCATTCCACTCTTCTGCGTCTTCTGCTGAGAAAACAATCTTACCACATGCAGCGCCAGGAGATGCTCCAAGACCTCTTCCTGCTGGAGTTGCAGCCTTAAGTGCAGCTGCATCAAACTGAGGATGAAGAAGTGTATCAAGATTACGAGGATCAATCATTGCAACTGCTTCCTTCTCTGTTCTCATCCCCTCATCTACAAGGTCGCATGCAATCTTTAATGCTGCCTGTGCTGTTCTCTTACCATTACGTGTCTGTAACATGAACAGCTTACCATGCTCTACTGTAAATTCCATATCCTGCATATCTCTGTAATGTTCTTCCAGAGTTGCACACACATCCTTAAACTGCTCAAATGCTTCCGGGAACTTCTCACTCATTTCCTGAATATGCATTGGAGTTCTTACTCCGGCAACAACATCTTCACCCTGTGCGTTAGTAAGGAACTCTCCAAAAAGTCCTTTAGCACCAGTTGCAGGATCTCTTGTAAATGCAACACCAGTTCCACAGTCATCCCCCATATTACCAAATGCCATAGACTGTACATTAACTGCTGTTCCCCAAGAATAAGGAATATCATTATCTCTTCTGTATACATTAGCTCTTGGGTTGTCCCATGAACGGAATACAGCTTTTATAGCTCCGTATAACTGTTCCTTAGGATCATCTGGGAAATCCTTGCCAATCTTAGACTTATATTCAGCCTTAAACTGTGTTGCAAGCTCCTTAAGATCATCCGCTGTAAGCTCTACATCAAGCTTAACCCCTCTCTCATCCTTCATCTTGTCAATAAGCTCTTCGAAATATTTCTTGCCAACTTCCATAACTACATCTGAATACATCTGGATAAATCTTCTATAACAATCCCATGCCCATCTTGGATTACCAGATTTCTGTGCAATTACATTAACAACATCCTCATTAAGTCCAAGATTAAGAATTGTGTCCATCATACCCGGCATAGAAGCTCTTGCTCCAGAACGAACAGAAACTAAAAGTGGATTCTCCATATCTCCAAACTTCTTGCCTGTAATCTGTTCCATCTTCTCGATATGTTCGTTAATCTGTCCCATGATCTCATCATTGATCTCTCTACCATCCTCGTAATACTGGGTACAAGCTTCCGTGGTAATAGTAAACCCCTGTGGAACCGGAAGACCAATATTAGTCATCTCTGCCAGATTCGCACCTTTACCACCAAGAAGTTCACGCATATCTGCGTTACCCTCTGTAAACAAATACACCCATTTCTTTCCCATAACAAAACCTCCATAATTTGATATTCAGTTATTTAAGTAGTATGTTTCTTAGCTTGTTAAAATTATAACATAGTAATCGTTTTCGTGCAACCATAAATGTATTTATTTTAATACAATTTTATATACAAGCCTTACATTTACAGAATATGCTTAATATGGGAAAATATTCATGCTGTACTAAATAGTACAACAATAGAGCCATCACTGAAAACACAATATAAGGAGGATTTTTCTATGCCTAAAGACCCTGTTATGCTTTTAAGCTTTGTCAATACACAACTTCGAGACAATTACAATTCATTAGAGGAACTGTGCAAATCTTATATGGTTTCTGAGGAAGAAATAACCAATAAGTTAAAATCAATTAATTATGAATATAATACTGAAAAGAACCAGTTTATCTAGTTCTGTATAAATATGTCTTAATCTGATTATTGATTCGTTGTTCATTATACCTATAGGTAGTCGCATTATCACTTGGTTTATAGGACATATCCAGGCAGAATCCTTATTCAACATTAACTTTTTCTTCCAATCTGCCTATAGATAAACTTCCTCGTGCCTGCCTGATAGGTATATTCCTGCAATTTCATGTGATTCTGCCTGTATTTTACCTATATAGCTTGACTATTTTTTGTTCTTATAGGAACACATCGAAGTATGTCCCTGAACAGAAGCAGGCTTCTCCAAAAAAAGAAAAGCAATGCCAGTATCCACTCTTCCTAACATTGCTTTATCTTTATATATTATATTGTTATTCTGTCTTTCTTATCAGCTATCATTCCATATCCGGACAATTGTATCCCGCATTAATCATATTAGCTCGCAGCTTTTCTACACTTATTCCAAGCTTTTGTGCACCCTTTTCCATACTTATGCTCTTATCTTCGACCAGTGAATATATCATCTGGTTGCCGCCAAGACTAAGTCCTTCTTCTCTTCCCTTCTGAAGTCCTTTCTCAATTCCCCTGTCTTCAAGCCTCTGCGCTACATCACACATATTGCTC
>OGMR01000036.1_pt1 | contig 59309 bp, 95 predicted proteins | sample 1573251 | NCBI WGS metagenome assembly OGMR01 (sample SAMEA2581979, study PRJEB24529) | metagenome | biome: Human gut stool | place: China | collected 2011
ACGCTTGCCAGAACAGCATCCTTTGCGGCGTTCAGGTCAGCAATAGGGGTGGCGGTGGTGACGTTCCACTTGGACTTTGCAACAGAGACTTCCTTGAAGTTGGTGGTCTTCCAAGTGCCGTCCGGGTCATAGTTGTAGGTGTAGTTCACGCCGTTTGCCTTGATGGTGATGCCGGGAACGCCGTTGGTAGGAGCCAGAAGCTGCCAGATCATGCGCTCAGGCACGATGCGTGCGCCGGTGATAAGCTGTGCGGTGTCATCATACAGGCGGTTCATCACGTCACGAGCATAGGGGTCGTTGCTGTCCAGAACGCGCAGGATTTCCTGACGGTCTTTCTCGCCAAGATGGTAGCCCTCACGGAAGAACGGCATCTCAGTCTCATCAAACTTGAAGCCCTCACGGGTACGGAACGTAGCCTTTGCGTCAAATGCGCTGGGCATCAGGGAAACGCCAACGCCCTTGTGACCACGCAGCCACTTCAGGTCAAGACCGGCCTTCTTCTTTGCAGGGAACAGCGCATCAGATGCAAAAGGCATCGCATTGGTAGGGTCATTCGTCCAATAGGCGGCAATCGCAGCCGGGGCAAAGACTTCCTTAAGATTCAGTGCCATGTTGTTTTACCTCCTATTAAGCGTTCACGCTGATGTTGTCACGGCAGAAGATGCCGGGAACGGCAGTCTTAAGCGCCTTGATCGCGTCAGCGTCAAAAGTGAAGCTGGAACTTGCCGCTGCCTTCTTGGTGTCGATAACGCCACGAATCAGAAGAGAAGCGTTGGGGTTCTCTGCCGGGTCAACGTCATACAGCAGGATGCCATCAGCGTTGATGGTCTTAGAACCAGTCTCGCCAGCAGCAACAGCTTTCTTGCCAGCCAGCGTCATGGGATAGCCAGCCTTAACCGCAGCAGTTTCGGTCACGGTAAAGGGGATGGCGGTGTAGTCATTGGAAGCAAGGATGGTATCGTTGATTCCGTTGACCGTGTTTCGGGTAAACTTCATGTTTTCCTCCTTGTTAATGGAAAGCACTCATTGCGTCACTCGACGCCTTAGAAGTATTTGCGTTCTGCTGTGCAAGGCTCTTGGCAAACGCCACGCCCTCACTGTCAGAGCCGCTCTTGCCATCCGCACCCGGAGGCGTGGGCATATCCTTCAGCAGGGAAGCCTTGTATGCGGTGTCATGGGCGGTCATAAACTCCGACTGGAACTTAAATACCTTGTCCATGTCGCCGTCAGCCAGTGCAGATGCAGCCTTGCCAGCCAGTTCAGCATCATAACCCTGTGCAACGAACTTCTCACGGTAAGATGCAAGGGTCTTTTCCTTGACGAGGCTCTCCTTGTCGGCAGTCAGGGCTTCAATCTGCTTCTGCATCTCTGCCAGCTTGTCAGCCTGTTCCTGTGCGGCATTCTCGTCATCGGTGCGCTTTGCTTTGAGCTGCTTCTTGTACTCGGCGGCTTCGCCGTTGGCTTTTGTCACGGCGTTGCGCAGCTTCTCGACTTCTGCGTTAGGGTCTGCAACCTTTTCCAGCGCAGAAATGATTTCATCGGCGGTCATGCCCTCTTTGTAGGCATCACCAAGTAACGCTTTGTAGTTCATATTGTTAATTTCCTCCTGCGTTTTTTTACCGTTGCTTCCCTGCAACGCTGCGAAATTTGTATCCCGGCTTCCCTGCCGGAATATATCAGCCCGAAAATTCGGGATAATTCTGATTTATGCTTTATGAATGTCGTACTTGATGCAAATCTCTTTAATTTTGGAGCAATCATATCCAAGCCCCATAAATCCAGAAATAAGGCTTGCGGGTATTTTGCCGGAAGAAAGTTCAACGAGAATCCACTCAGTAGCTTCCCGTTCACTTTTTAAGTTTTCAGAATCTGTAATCAACGCTTCTTTCGAAAAAAGTTTGCGCAAAATATCAGTTGCGTCAGCGTTCGGTTCTTCGTTTTCGGAAAGCTCCCCGTGCAAACAAACATATTCTTCGATAGCAACGATAGCTTCTTCTTTGATTTCCGCAGAAAACCATTCGTGACCAATAGAAAATTCGGAAAAAGCACTATGCAATTTACTTTCAATCTCAAAAGCGTTTGAAATCGGCTCGCTTGCATACGAAAGTGAAATATCAGGGCATCCAATTCTCAAAGAATTAAGCCTTTTAACTGGATTTTCGGAAACTCCAATCTTTACCTTGCTTCCGGACTGCATCAAGTAAACACTTTTGTTTTTCATGCCATACCTGCATCTTTCTCTTTCTTAGTATCGTCAGCCTGTTCACCAACCATTTTGCCGGTGTCGGCAATATGGTCAGTCGGCCGTTCCTGCGGTCTCGGAGCTTTCCCATCCTCGCCCAGCTTGCCAGCTGCAATCAGGAAGGGCTTGCTCATTTCATAAGCAGCCTGCGGGTCAGGGAACAGACCGGGCGTAGTGAACGCCAACTGCGGGTCAATCGGCTGCTGAATCATCTGCGCAAAAATCTGAACCTTGCTCTGCTGGTTATCGTACTGACGGCGTGGCAGCTTAATGTTGATGTCACTTGCCATCAACTTAGAACCAGCCGTATCACGCAGGATTTTCAACATCACAGACAGGCTCTGGCGTTCAGCATACTTGAACATATTCTCGTACTGCTGCGCCCTTGCTTCTGTGTGATTCCAGCCGTTGCGGACGATAACTGCGCCCACGTTGTCAGACGTTGCGTTCTCACTGCCGGTAGCACTGGGCATAGCAGTTAGGCTGCGGTACACGTTCAACATGGAATCAAGCAAAGTCTGGCTCTGCTGCTGGTCAAGCTCGTTTGCAATCTGTGAGACGGAAGCGGGCAGACCAGAGGTAGATTTCAGGCACATTGCGCCAAGCTCTTTTACTTGGTTGAGAGCATCCTTGTCCACAAGGCAGTTCGTAAACACCATGATGGACTGGATGAACTGCGCCACACCGTCCAGCCGGTTGCTTTCAAGGTCGTTGATGGCATCCAACACAGGGATAGCGGGTTCAAACAGACCCATGCGCTCCGGGTTGAGCTTGTATTCGACCATCGGCAACATTCCAAGAGAATGATTCTCCGATTTTGTGACTTTGCCGTTGTCGATTTCAAAATACTGGTTTGGTGTATACACGCAAATCAGGTCGTTCAGGTCGTTCTGATAATTGCGCGGGATATGCAGCACGTTGGCGATGGGCTTGTGGCCGATGCCGGAGTTGTAAATCACATACGCCATATCCGGGTCGGGAACATCCACCAGTAGGGGCGTTTCGTCCGGGTAGTTGCCGCCATACCCCTTGTCAGGAAGAACGATGCGGTATCCCTGTCCGCACTCCAACATCCACTGCCAGAGCCGCCGATCAAGCGCATCCTTGCCCTCATACTGCAAGGCGTTGGACAGGCGGGCGATTTCCTCACCGTCACCAGTTGCCGTTTCAGACCGCACATAAGAGCAAGGAGTGCCGCTCATATAACCTGTGTAGAAGCCCACGCATTCATTGGCGTGGTTCTCCACAATGCGGTTTGTGATTTCAGCGTGGTATTCCTTTGTGCGGTGGAGGACAGGCTGACTGCCCAAGTAGTAGTTGTGCAAGAAGCGAATCTCATTCTTGTTCAGCAGATGAATAGGCTCTGCCTTGCCCATGATCACTTTCAGCACATTCTCTCGATTGATTTCCGTCTCCGGCGTTTCAATCGGTCTGCGCCCGGTCAGCGGATTATTCAAAAAGCCGCCAACGACCATCTGATACTCAGCCATGAGTTCCTCCTTTCCGTTAGAATCTTCCCATCATTTGCTTGTACTGTTCGACAAACCGTTCTTGCACAAACAGCTTTTCAATAGCAGACCCGCCTTTATTGCCAGCGCCCATAGTGGATTGCTTCTTTGCACTTGCAACTTCTACACACCCACTTGGCGCTTCATACTCGCTGATAACAACCATGAACGGAACTTCGGCAAGCCACTTTTCAAACAATTCATGGTCAAAATCGCATTTGTATCCCGTACAATTCGTCCGTTTATAGGGAGGGTCTGCGTACACAACTGCATTTGACGGAATTTGTGCGTCCCTGTAATTCATTTGCAGACCTTCAAGCTTTTGTATGGCTCCAAGATTCTGCAAGCGTTCAAGATTCTGCAAGCGTTCAAGATTCTGCAAGCGTTCAAGATTCTTTATCCTTTCGAGGTGTCCTAAATCATGGAGCATTTTATGTTTTGCTTGACATCCAAGCCACTGCGAATAAAACCTTTTGTACTCCTCGCTGTTTGTCTTGATGTCCTTTGAGCTACCATCTGAATTGATTCCGAACTCTCGCAAAAGGGACGTATCGCCAAACACTCTTGCATAATGCAAAGCCTTTTTCCATGGTTCAATCTCTTTTGAGTAGAGATAATCTCTGCGGTTGTTACCAAAACTCCAACAAAGCGAAACGTAAGGGTCGGAATCCTTCAGTCTATGAAAATCTTCGCGGCTAATCCAACGCTTTTCGTTTGCGTATTTGCCGTGAACAGCATCCATAAACAACTGCGGTGCATCGCCAATGTCATTCGCAACAATGTGATTCCATTTGCCGGACAGCAATGCAGCGTGTGTAACAGCACAACCACCAGCAAACAGGTCAATCAGTGTCTCACCAGCAGGAAGATTGGAGGTAACCCACTGCGCGATTTTGTTCTTGCTGCCACGATACGGCACGCCATATCTCACGGTAGGCTTCTCCTTTCCGACAAAATAAAAAGCGCAGCAAGACAAACCTGTTAAGGTCTATCTCACTGCGCTTACAACTGCGCTTCAAAAGCTATTTAGTTCTTAAACTTTGGTACGGAGACCCATGTTTCCTTTGGAAGGCTGGAATCTCCAATTGTAATCCAATGGCAAAGGGGGCACAGAAGGGAGAACTTACCTTCCACTTCGCCAAGATACCGTCCGCAATCGCACGGATTGCCGTTTGCGTCTTTCCGAGGACGCTTGCATCTGACTTTTGCTACCATCTGTGCTCCTTTCGTTGGATTTCTGGAAACAGGCTGTTGAGCACAGACCTGTCAGAAGCTACTGGGAAACTGTTCGCACTTCCAGCCGTGCTATTCTTCGCCCGAAGAAAACCATTGCAGCCTTTACATTCAGTTATTGGACAAACGCAAAACGGGTCAGCTGCAATTTTGGTGCTGCATAATGGATTTGAACCAATGTATGTCCGGTTATGAGCCGGATGCTCTAGCCTGACTGAGCTAATGCAACATAGAAACCCGGCTTGATTGGTTAACCGCTGCTCTTTGCAATGTCATGCCTAAACATTACATTGAGAGCCGGGAATAGCGGTGGAGGTTTTGGAGAATAAGTCCATGCAAAGCTAGGTAATTGGTTGTGCTGCGTAACGGAATCGAACCGTTGCTTGCCAGCCGTGGGGGAGACAGGCTGGCATTCCCCTAACAATTGGAAACGCAACATATAAAGCCCGGTGAAGGTGAAAGAGCGAGAAAACCTCCACCGGTGAAAGGAGGAATATGCTTGTTGAAACGCACGCGAGTAAAATGACAAAACCCCGCGTGCAAGCTATTCCTTTAAGGGAAGCTGCAAAACTTCCTGCGTACATTATAAGCCTTGTCAAGTGGTGAAATCAAATAAACAGACCCAGCGAACACAATATATTGTGTTTTTAATCAAAAAGGCCTCTTGACAGGCTCAATTTTACTGATTCCGTTGTACAATTCATCGGCAAGCTGTGCCAGACTGTCCGGTGCATCATCGTGCGGAACTTTGCCAAGCTGCGTGAACATCGTCACCTGTTCCATGAATGCCTTGTACTCTTTCGACTGGTGCTTTTCGTCAAGAAAATAGAACCGTTTGATGTCCGGCGCATACTGGATGATTCTGGACAGTTTGCTTTGGCCGCTGGGTGCACGCTGGCTGCGGACAGAGCAGTGATAGCCCTGCTGCCGGAGCTGGCTGTCTACTACGTCACAGTATTCATCGCCGCCGTTGTTGGCTTCTCCGCGCACCACGTTGATTTTATGCTGGATGATTTTGCCCACGACTTCCGGTCTGGTCACGGTCTTGTCGCCGTTATTGAACACGAGGTCAGGGATGAACACGGCATCGCCGTACACATAAGCGATAGGGCAGGCGGTGAAGTCGCCACCACCCCATGCAATGTCCATGACCATGAGCTTGCGGTCAGGCTCACCGTCAGGCAAAACGCCGTTGAAATACCGCAGTTCATCGGCAGGGAACAGCAGACCTTCACGCACATAGGGCTTGCCCATGTACTTTGCCCACCATGTCGCATCGTCAATGCTGGCTTTCATGTCGGCATAGTAAGCATCGTCAAATCCAACACCGTAGTCATAGTTGAAGTTGCTGTGTCCGTTCTCGTCTACCGCAGGAATCACCCGAAATCTGTACTTCGGGTTGTCCGCATACTGGTTTTGGATGCGTCCTAGAGGGTCAAGCACGTTCCAACGTGTACCGACCATCAGCTCTAATGCGCCTTGCTTTTTACGGTCTTTCAGCTGGTTTAGGTAAGCATCGTACTTGTTGTTCAGACGCTCAACATTCAGGCTTTCCTCCAAGTCTTCAATCAAGTCATCGCTGTACAGAACGCCGCCCTCGCCGATTTCAACTGCGCCGGTCAGCGTACCGCCAATGGAGCGGCAAGTTAAGGTTGGGAATCGCTTTTTACGGTTCAGGTCAACGCTTTCGTCCTTTGCACTCTTATCCACAAGCTGAACGTCAGGGAAGATTTTGCCCCAGTTGTAGGTCACAGGGTCAGTGATGATAGACAGCACTTCGCCATAGAATCCATTCGTCAGCTTGTCAGAATGTCCGCTCATGACCGATGCAACGTCCGGGCGGTTGCCCATAAGCCATGTGATAAAGAAGATACACAAGGTGCTGTTGTGAGTAGGAATCAGACGCTTCCCGGCACAGTACACGCCACCCTCAACCTGAATGCAATTGCCCTGCTTCGGTTCAATGCGCTCAAAACCGCAGAACGCAACACGGCGAGGTTTAGAGAAATCTTTTAACTGCTTTCGAGGAACAACGCAGGGGATAGGGCAAGTTGGGTTAAAATCAATCCGATAAACAGTTTTCTTTCCATGAACACCACTAGAAGAAACGCGAGGAGCATAACTGGTTACAGAACAACGCCATCCGAATGTTGAAACAAGCGTAGTGAAATCATCGCGGAGCTGCGGTTCTGTTGTAGAAAAAGAATATCTATTTTCGCCTTTTTTTAGCATTCCATCTGTATCAAGCAAACCAGCCAACAGTTCCATCCGCTGCGCAATGCTAGCGGTAAAGTATTCTTCCGGGATATGCTTCACGCAACGAGTAGAGCGATAGCACATATCAATCTTTTTTAGGTCAGCACGAAGCCCATCAAAATGAAAATATTCTACTCCTGTTGTCTTATGGACGTAATAATTCCCGATAGCATATCCGTCGTTGACAATTCTTTCGATAATACATCTGTCCTGTTTTGATTCGCAAATCAAGGGCTTTTGATTTGTTCCATCACCAAGCCATGCGCCCAGTGTGTATGGCTCAACTGGTAGCTTTTTATATTCTCCCTCAACAAAATTGCAAACAGGGGAATAATAGAAATATCTATGACCGCGATGTCCCGGTTTCCCCGATTCAAAGTTATTCATCATCTGCTTTGTTTCAAGCACTTTGAACCCATTGGAATGTTTGCTGTAAACAGGCCACTCGTGGTTTTCATGGCAGTCAATGTATGTGCCGTCAGAGAAATGGCAGCGGATATTTGCATAATTCTTTGGAGATACTGCCAGCACCTTCACAAACTGGCCTTTTGGGCTGATAACTTCATCACCGACTTGTAAATCGCCGTGATTCTTCCAGCCGTTTCGTGTAAGAATTGGCGTATCATCACTCAAAAGCTTACCCACGCGAGCGGGTAGACTGACCCCCAAGAAATCTATCCGCTTATAGAACAAGTCCTCTAGGTCGTCTGCCAGCACTTTTAGCACTCTGCGTCTGGGCTGATAGAACTTCTTCTCCGGCGCACGATTCCATTCAAGGTAAATGCAATAGCTGTCGAACACATCTTTTGCTTCAAACAAGTACGTCCGGCCGATAATGTCATAGACCTTTGCCACGTCCTCGCCTGTTTTCATCTTGCCCATCATGGCTGCACAGACAGAGCGCAGCTCACCAGAGTATTTGTAGGCATCGAACCGCTTGTCTTGCGGCAAAGCGTCTCTAAGGTTCACCACCGCCTGAAACCAGTCCTCATAGACCTGTGCTTCGGTCGGGTTCTGTTTTGCATACGCTTTGATGCTGTCGATGATGGCGATACACTGCTTTGGCTGCATAAAAAAATAGGCACCCCCTACCTGAAAATGTAAAGAGTGCCTACAACTGCACAAAAATCAAATATTCGGTTTTTATAATACTGTTTCGGAAGATTGTTTGCTAAAATTCGTTTTAACGGATAGAATGTGCGGTTTATTTGACTTCTTCTGCAAGCTGGTTGAGCCTGCGCTTCAATTCATCCGCATCGTAGTACAAGGCGTCTGCGATGGCATTGAGGATATCGGGCTTGTCGGTGTAATCGCACAACGTTTCAATTAGTTTCAAGCTCTGCTCTGACAATTTTACGGTTTTCATGTCACTTTTCCTTTCTCGTTCGGTTTTATTCTGGGTTGCGAACAATGTCAACTGAAAACGCCAGCTAGTACAATGCTAATCAACCCTGCGACAACGCTTGTAAGAACGCCGCAAGCAAAGCCTATCGCACGTTCTTTCCACTGTTCAATCTTTTCCAGCTTGTGGATTTTCTTATAGTTCCTAGCACGTTCCAACAGCCAGAACGCCGTGTGCTGCGTATCGCCCCATCGTATCAATCCATCGTTGGCAAGAGATTCAAGAACGAACTGTGCCGTGAAGTCTAACTTATCTTGCAGAGCTTTTACGGAATAGAATCCATTCGGAAGGTCTGGCTCATAGGCGTTCAGCGTATCGATCAGATGCTTCATGTTGTCACTAAGTATCACAAAACGCACCTCGCAACCACAACTACAATGAAGAACCCGGTAAGCAATCCAACGACTGCCCCTGCAAGCCAGTCATACGAGTTTCTGTTGTTCCACTTATCCATAGGCTCTTACTCCTTTCACCTGTTCTGTTCAGCAATCCGATACCATGTCTGGCGGGTCAAATAATGTTCGCTTGCTCATCAAGCCACGTTTCGCGGTCAAGTCTTTCCTTCTTTTCGATTAAGGTAGGAGTAAACGTTTTATCGCTCTTCCATCCAGCGTATTTCTTAAAATACGCAAGATAATCTTCTGCTATTGCGGGAATGCTTTCCAAAATAAATGTAAGAAGAGCAACTCTCATTTGCCGCTTAAACGTTTCGGAAGGGCCTTCTTTCTTGAAATCAAAAAATATGTTTTCATCATAAAACAAAACATTGCATTTCTTAGATTGGCATTCCAGCATAAAGGAAGTAAAATCTTTGCAGTTTACAAAATCGAAAACCGAACGAAATGTCAAATATGCATCTTTTTTTATAAAATCCCAATAAAACGGTTTTTGCTTTTCCATATTGTTCTCCTTTTCTCTTGCCTGTTGGAGAAAAGAATGGTATACTGTGGTTGCACCATTCTTTTTCCTGTTTTGGTTGGTTTGGTGTACTCTTAGCGGTGGCTTGTGGTTGGGCTGCCGCTATTTTTATTTACGTATCTTTCGACACGCTCATACCAAGTAGATTTTCCAATACCAAGCTGCTTGCAACACTCTTTTACAGTGATTTCGCCTTTTTTCTGTTGTTTTAATAGGCTTTCAAACTGCTGCTCGTCAACTTGCTTTTCCTGTCTGCCGAAGCTACGGCCTGTTCTCGCAGACACTCTCTTGCCATCAACAATAGGCATGGCAGCTATACCCTCTGCCTGACGCAAGCGGCGCATATCAAAATCATCTTCGGCATCCATAATGAAATATCCATTTTCGACTAACTTCTTCTTTGTTCTTATTTCCACTTCTCTCGCAACTTCATAAACAAGATTCTCTAGAACTTTCATGGAAACGCATTTATTTCTTTTTACAAAATCTCTAAATGTCTTACTCCTTGAAGTTTTGTTTTTCCATCTGTTTTTATCGCTTCCAATCCCAACGTAAAAGGGGACAAAGCGATCATCTTTAGAGAAAAACCAAACATATACATAGTTGTTCTTTTCGCATTCTTTCGCTGTATTTTGAATATCGCCAAAAGTACGCTCCATTTTAACCTTCCTTTTTTTCTTCCAAAATGGGTTCCTGCTTACCTTTAACCCACTCGCCATCCTTTCCGTACCGATAATATCCCTCATACGTTTTTCTGTTGTTAAGAATAGATTGAACGGTGCTAATGGTAAATGGGTTTCCCTTTCTCCCTCGATAACCCTCTTCGTTTAACTTGTTCACAACAGAACGAATCGTTTCACCAGAATCTCGAAGTTCAAACGCTTTTTTTACAATTTTTGCTTCCTCTTCGTTAATAATGAGTGCCCCATCCTTTACTTTATATCCCATAGGTGCTTTTCCACCGCTATAACCGCCATTCGATGCCTTAATTGCTCTTCCGCTAGATGTTCTTTTTGTTATATTGTCTCTTTCCATTTGAGCGCAACATATTGTAAAGGTTCTCAACATATCAGAAAACACTCCAAATTCTCCAAAATCTTCGGCCACGCTGATAAGCGAAACGTTCTTTCTAGTAAGAAGTTCCATCCTGTACCAAAAATACACATTGATGTCTCTAGCAATTCTATCGCTTTTAGCGGCTACCACAGCTTCGTATTCAACATCATCTTTTCCGTAAAGGATGCTATCAAAGCCCGGCCTACGCTTTGCCCCAGATTCACCTTCATCAGTATACCATTTGACAATTTTCATGTCATTTTTTTTGCAATATTCTTCTATCTGTTCCTTTTGTGCTTCAAGTCCAAATTTGTCTTCTCCACATTGCCCTTCGGTAGAAACTCGGATATAAGCGGCTACGTTTTTCATTTTTAACAACTCTCTTTCATGACCCTATTATACACCATGTACGTTTAATCGTCAAGAGAAAGTTTGCGTATTTTTGCTTTTACTATCACAATGTTCAGATATTTCTGAAATCACCAATCAAATGCGTTTTTATATACAAAACGTATAGCAATTTCAAAAATATTCGATAATCCGTATTAGGCAAGAACTATCATCACAAGATAACAGCGTCTCAAAGATAGTAAATCACTATCAAAAATCACATATATGTGAACAAAATCCATGTATTCATGGATAAGAATTATACAAATTGGGCTGTTGACAACTATATACCAAGCGTCTATAATCTAAGACAGCAGAACACACGATGAATCAGCCAACAACGGTAGATTTATCCTTTGTGGCATAAAAAATAGGCCATCAGCACCACCGACCAAAGTTGCACTGATGACCTATTCCACCACAAAACAGAAGCTGCGCAACCAAGGGCGCAGTCTCGGTTTCTGTCAATTATTATAGCAGAAGCAGACCGCTTCTGCAATAGAAAGGAGCAAAAAACATGAACTTTCCTACAACAACCGAAGAATTTCTGAAAACACTCGCCCACGGCAAAGAACCGACCAGCGAGGACAGGGAGTACGCAGAAGCACTGGGTAAGCTGTCCGAATTGAACTACCGGGCAGGGTACGAAGCGGGAGCAGCCAAAAATAAGGGCTGAGTTTTGTGCAAAACGTAGAAAGTAGTTTGTCAAGATGAACGAACACTAAATGTTGTGTTTCGTTGGTCTGTTTCCGCTTGACTTTACTACATTTTGCGATTACACTTAATGCACCTCAAAGAAAGGAGATAAAAATATGGCAAGAAGTCCCTACATCGAAGCATACCGCCATCAGGTGGCAGTTGGCTTCACCGACCGTCAGTATGAACTGCTGGTGGAGCACTGCAAGAAGTGCCGCGTGTCACTGTCACAAGCCGTCCGCGATGCCTACCTTGAGAAGTACCCCATGCCCGATGAAAACGAAAAATGATACGCTCACTAAAGTTTGGAGACCACAGCGAACGTATCATCAAAACCACTGGAACAAGCTGTTCCAGCCTTATTATAACAGGAATTGGCTTGTTCCGCAAGAACCATAGGAGTTTTTATGGAACAAAAGGTTAAATATGCTATCAATCTTATCAGCGAAAACGGACAGGTTGTCGTGTCCAGTCGTGAAGTAGCAGAACATTTCGGCAAGGAACACAAGCACGTTCTGGATGCCGTCAAGAATCTCGTGGCCGAAAATTCGGCCACCAAATCCATGTTCTACGAAACCACGTTTGAAAATCGTGGCAAACAGTACCCGATGTACCTCATGAACCGGGATGGATTCAGTTTACTCACGTTTGGCTTTACTGGCAAGGAAGCTCTTGAGTGGAAACTCAAGTACATTGATGCTTTCAATCAGATGGAGCAGAAGCTCACTAACCCGGAGCCTGAATCGACAGAGATGCTGTTGAGCCGCGCCCTGATTGCCGCTAACAGTGTTATCGACACGGAGCGCAAGAAAGTAAAGGCTTTGGAAGTGGAAAACGCCAAGATGAAGCCTGATTCTGACTACGCAAAGGCTATGCTGCTTTCCGATGAAAGCCTGACTACCACGCAGATTGCCATGAACTACGGCATGAGCGCACGAAAGCTAAACCAGATTCTTAGAGGGCTTGGCATTCAGCACACTGTGAACAAGCAATGGATTCCTTACCAGAAGTATCTTGGCAACGGATACGTTGTCGGGCATCCGATCGAGCTGCCGAACGGCAAGACGAAAGAGGTCACTCGCTGGACAAGAGCCGGTCAGAAGTTCATTTACAGCAAGCTCAAAGAAGCGGGCTATTTGCCTGTTGGTGAGCAGATCAGAATGGAGACGTGCTGATGGACTACTCGGAAGAAATGTTTCGGCTACAATCTGAGAATGAAGAGCACAAAGCCGTTTTAGAAAAAAGTCATGAAATCCTTAATCAGGCATTAGAAATCATCATGCCAGAGGATAAGCGGTCAAGGGAAGTTGTAAGTGTAGCGCTAGCAACGTCCGTACAGCATTTTTGCGAGGACAGCTATTCAATGGGATACAATGATTGTTTGCTCGACATTCTCAGGGAAAATGAAGAAGTCAGCGCTCCTATCATGTTTCCAACACTTAAATCGTAAATAGCCTATAAGAAAAGCCAGTGGTTAGAGAACATCTAGCCGCTGGCTTTTTGTGTTACATTTGAATTGCTACGATTTCCCACGAAGAATAATTGGAAAGCCCAGAATAGGGGTGGATTTCAAAGTTCTTCGTCTCTCCCGGTTGGATATCCAAGACATAATCAATATCTCCGCACACGGGAACTTCTTCTCCGCTCTCATCTTTCATCTTATACAGAACGATGACCTTTGCATTTGTCTTGTATGCGCTGTTGTTAGTCACTTTTCCGGTGAATCTTGTCTCATAGCCACTACCACGCTTTGAAGTATTGGTAACAGCTAATTCACCTGCTCTTAAAACTTCTTTTCCTGCACTCGGCTGATAGTTATAGTCCTGAGCCGAAACAGCCATTTCGATACCGGCAGGGATAGTACCGTCATACTCGTATGTGAAGTATCCGGCATACCAGTAGGAATCATCTTCCGCAACCCAGTCCAGATATTCATCGTCTGTTTTAATCACAGAGCCATCCTCTGCAACAACTGCGATTTCAATATGGGGAAACCAGACCGCAAGATTTTTGTTCGTATTCTCGATTTCAAGCGCATAAGAAATATAAATCGTGCTACCGTCACGCCACGCATAAGACCCATGATTCTTAATGCCTAACGGTTCATACTGTGTTGCATTAGTCTGCTCAAGTTCAATAAGGCCAGACCATTCGTCAGGCTTTTTTGCAGCAATTGCACTGATAGGCATGGTAAAAATCAAAGCGGCAACAAGAATTGCTGAAGCAAACTTCTTCATCTTTACGTCCACTCCTTATTCGTCCACAAGGTCTGCGTACTTGACTTCGATGCGGGGCAGTTCATCTGTAGTGCTGGTCAATGCTCTGGTGATTTTTTCAAGCCCGGTGAACTCACCATAGACGGTAATAATATCATCTTCCAGAATCTTCACAGCATCGCCGCCACGCTTATCCAGCATATAATACTCGTCATCGGCATAGAATCCGTATCCGCTGTTGTCCGTGTAGGTTCTCCATGCTTTCTCGCTACCGGAGAAGTTTGCATCAATAATCTGCGAGACTTTTACCTTGACTACAATCTTAGTGCCTTCATACTTTTCAGGATAACGGCACAGCTCCTTATAGTCCACAGTCTGGCACTCTGCCTTGTAATCGTCCTCGCTGACCTCAGGCACAACAGATGCAGCGGAAGAAGCGGTTGATGCGCTTGCCTTGTCAGATGTAGCGTCCTTGTAGCCCTCTTCAAAGCCTTTCTTGCCGCTATCGCTAGAGCCACCAATAGCAGACAAGACAATTAAAACAATGATGGCGATGAACCACCAACGTTTGTAGATGGGCGGCTTGTTCTTACCGCCGCACTGAGGGCAGGCCTTTGCACTTGCGGCAATCTCTGCTCCACAGTGCTTGCACGTTGTCATTTTACTTTTAGCCATTGTAGATTCCTCCCTTTCAAGGCTTGTAAGGCAAGTATATCACAGAACACAGACCCTTTGTAGGGGTCTTTTTGTTTTTTGCGCGGAATTTTTGAGATTAGCGATAGGGGTGGGGTGTTTTGCGCAGAAAAGAGGGGGTGGTAGGAAGGAGAAACGCCTTTTTTGAATTTTTTCTACGCGAGGTGTCGACCACCCCACCCCCGGCTCGCCCCATATACCCCAGAGGTGGAGACCCCAGCCCCAGCGCCCCCGGAACGGCAGCACACAACAGGCGGCAGGGCAGGCCATGCCGGGGACGATCGGAACGGCGGCAAGTGCTGGGGTGTGCAGTGCTTGTATGTTGCATGTGCAACGTTTTTATATGCTTGTACGTTTAATCTTGAATATACTATTGACTTGTACGTTTAATCATATATAATAGTAAATGTACAGAGGATGTACACCACCACACCACCACCAAAACAGGAGGACAAAAACCATGAAAGCAAAAAGAACCATGCGGGATATCAAATCCCAGTATCCGACCATTATCCAAATCGGTTATTGCGATTTGCAGAATGTGCTCTGCATGGATGGCCCCGCAGCGTATACCGCTGGTGTGTACGGTTGGAATGCCGATATTTACCCGATTACATCCGGCGTTGCAATCTGCACCGGGTACCGTCCATTTGGCAACATCAAGCCCGATCGGGAAACGGTCAGCCGTTATGAAAAGCGAGCGCGGGAAATGCGCCGGGATTTGTGGAACGCTGAGGAGCTGGCGGCGCACCTGCACAGCTTGCAGAAGGAATTTATTCGGGAGGTGTGCAACGTATGATTGCACTTGACTTTACCCAATGGGCCGCCCTCTGGTACATCGGCGGCATGATATCCGGCGCGCTGGTTATGATCGCTATTTTTAACAGTTAAGGAGAAAGAACAATGAAAATTGATGGAGGGCTAAAAAATGACATACACAGCAAATAAAAAAGCATACGGTCTATTAGAATCCCTTGTATATTGGATGGCTGAAATCTCATATTGCAGGGAAAAAGACCCGGATGACATCGGGTTTTTAGACAAGGCTGACAAAACGATTCATTTTTTATTCGGTCAGCTTGACCGGGCAGGCGTCCCGTTTTGGGCGCAAAATTCAGCGCTTGCAATCGGTGAAAATTGGAGGGAATACGAAAAACACAACCTTAGAACGTTATTCACAAACAAAGGAATTTTGGAGGGCTGAAAAATGTCTAATTTTGAAAAAAGAGTAAACGAGTACCGCGAAAACAAGCGGCTTATTGAAGAGCTTGAAGCAATGAACGATACGATCAAGGCCGATATTATCAACATGATGCACGGCGCGCCGGAAATGGTACAGGGCACTGCAAAGGCCATTTACAAGAATGTTTCTTCCGTCCGGCTTGATAGCAAGCTTTTGCAGGCAGCACACCCGGATATTTATGCTGAGTGCAGCAAAAAGACCGTTTACAAGCGGTTTAGCGTGGTATAAGGGGGGTGCAAGCTGTGATTTTATCTTGTGTCCTGTTTTTCTTCTGGTTTTTCTCGGCGCTGTTTAAAGCGTCCAAATAAAAAGCATACCATCCGGTCAGAAATGGCCGGGTTTTTCTTTTGCCTTACATCGACACGGTGTAGGGCTTTTATTTTGCCCTGCTGCAATGCAGCCATATACAAGCGTTTACAGTGGCTTTTCTGCCGTCCGTGCAATTTATACTGCCACAGAACCAAAACCGTTTACAGGGCTTTGCAGCGGCGTTTCCGTTAATTTGACCCATTCCAGCGCACACAATACAGCAGCCACACAAGCCTCCTATACACTACCTGCACAGCACTAGAGGGCATACCATCAAACGCAGCACCTCCACAGATACCAGATACCACCGCCACGCAGGGACGCTGTGCAGGTCAACGAAACCGCCCTATTATAATAAGGTATATAAGAGTGCAGCGGTGCGCCCCCTGTTATGAATCCATGCAAGACAGTGCAGCATAGCACAGACCATGCCAGTGGCAACGGGTCAGTGCATCCGGCTTGTATTCGGTGTAGGGGTCAGCCCGGCGACGATCTGGCATACTCAACCCGGCGGCGGTGCAGTCCAGTAGCAGGGGCGGGGCTGGCGGCGGCGGAACTACTGGCGGCTTGTCGCCGCGTCTCTTTTCGGGCTTTCGCCCGATAACCAATAGAGGTCAGCAATAGTCGTAGCGTTCCGGCTGGAATAGTCGTAACCAATAGTCGTAGTTTCTCCAATAAAATAGTCGTAAAGTCGTCAGACGACCACCGTTTGAAAGTCCTATATATAGTATAGTAACGAGCTGTCCGCTGATAGTCGCAAAGCAATAGTCGTAGCGTTTTCTTGCGAATCATCGTCAAATAGTCGTGTATTTTTTGTGAGAAATAGTCGTTTGCCTTTTAGGAAAAGAGAGGTGCGATAGTCGCTAAGTCATCAGACTGCATAAAAATCATAATCCATTGCATATATTCATCAGTTTATTCATCCGCTAGCCATACCAAATTCGTATACCAACAGTACTTATTATAATATACGCTTATATATCCTAGTAACTATCTATGGATTATTCTGCTAAAATAGTCGTACCATCCGATTTGGTCTGTTCCTGCTCGATTTAATTCCCAGTAATGTACTATGGTATTCAGCTTAATTCATAGCGTTCTGCTAGGAATAGTCAATGCAACATTTGTACATATCCAACCGACTACAAAATGAAGTCAATTCTCCATGTGAAATAGTCGTAGGTTATCCACCAGTCCGAACCTCACGCTAGTTCTCGCATACGGTCTGTTCTGCTGGCTAACGGTATAGCTCTTGGAGATAGAGGGTTGTAGGGGGAAAGAACCAGTTTGCAATTTCGCATAACTGTTATTTATTCACTTTTGAACTATCGTAGCACACCCGGCTCCGTCAACGCGCGCGCTCGCGCATATAACGCCCGCGGACGCGCTAAACACACGGGGAGGGAAAGGGGGAGCACGGAAGATGTTAGGGGGATTATAGGGGGTAATAGGGGTTGTAGGGGAAAGAGGGGGACAAAAGGGGGGAAGAGGAAACAAGGGGGAAAGGGGACAAAAATTTGAAAGCCATTTGCGAAAGTGATTGTCGAAGCGTTTTTTCGTCTCACACATCTTGCTTTCGTATCAATCAGCCCTGCGATTAGACGATTCTTTCTTAAATTCAGACCTTGCCGTTTCATCCTGATAAATAACAAGAGAAAAAAGCACGGAATAGTCGCAGAGGGTAGTTTTACTACCTGACACCATTCCATGCTTTCTGATACAGTAGTTTTGTAGCCGCGCGAGCTAAGATTAGATATTCTTGGCTTCTCTTGCCTTGCGCAGACGCTCTGCCAGTGCTTCACGCTGCTCTTCGCTGATCTCACGAGTGACAGGCGGCCGGAACTTCACAAGACGTTTCGGCATCGAATAGGTCTTGGATTCCTTGCACCGCTTGGCAGACAGCTCCGCCATAAACTTGTATGTATCGGGGAACTGCTCACAGAGCTTGTCCAGCTTGCGAATGTAAACCGGGTCAGCTGTGTAGATTTCTGCGGTATCTTCCGCTGCGTTGAAGTTGATGATAGTCTCACGTTCGATGTTGGTAAGTGCCATAGTTGTTTTCCTCCTGTATTTTGTGTAGTGAAAAATATTTATGGGGTTCAGACGGTATCAATCCATCCAAGTATACTCTTGGAACCGTTGAATCTGCTTGTTAAACGTGATGGGAAGGTCGCCTATCCCACCTTCCTTGTTCTTGCTTAGTCGGAACAGGTACTTGTCGGGGTTATCGCCGGACAGAAGGATGATTGCATCAGCGTCCTGTTCAATCTGTCCGCTCTCTCGCAAGTCGGAGTTAGTAGGCGTTGCTCCGGGCTTGGATGGGTTTCGATTGAGCTGTGCCAGTGCTACCACAACAATGCCTGTGGTTTGTGCCAGCTCGTGTAAGGCAATGGATATGGCTGTAATGGCGGCATATCTGTCCTTTGCGCCTGTTTCGTGGATGAGTTGAAGATAGTCTACGAAGATGACCTGAGCCTTTTTACGGAGAGCCTGCGCCTTCATCCACGCCACGTTCTTTCCGGCAGCGGAGCGGATATATAAGGGCATCTTCATGTTTTTTGCCTGTCCGTCAATCTCATTCAAGCTGACCGCCTTATTTTTCACCGTGTCCAGAGGGCAGTATATCTGATTAGCCATCAGACGTGCGCCCAGCTTGCGTTTGCTGGTTTCCAAGCTGAAATAGTACACGGTATAGTCCTGCTTTGCCATGCTTGCTGCTATTTGCAGAGACAGGGCTGTCTTGCCCGCAGACGGTCTGCCACCGATGATGATGAAATCGCCCGGTGAGATGTGCAACGCTTCATCCAAACGCTCTAGACCTGTCTTGATGTACACAGGCTTCTCGTCCATGTGAAGCACATAGTCGTTCAGCACATCCTCGTATGTCCACGCATCTTCTTCCTCAGCTTTCAGGCTCATCGCCTCGCCCATCTGCTGGTAAATGTCTGATAGATCAGAATAGTCGGTAAGCTCGCTGGTCATTTGAAATGCCAGACCTTGCACACGAGTGAGTGCAGCTTGTTCTCTGATAAGCTGTGCCCAACGCTGCATCTGCTCCCTGTCAATTCGCACACACTCTGATTCACAGGTTTGTACACACGCCAAGAGCGTCTGCGCTACGTCTGGATGCTGCGTGTTTATCTCGACTATATCTATCTTACCCCTAGCCGTCCAATAGCCCTGAACAGCCGCAAAAGCGTCTCTCAGCTCAGGTCTGAACAAGTCAAGTTCAAGGTCTGGTATGATTTCATCCACAACGCCCGGCTTGCAGAGCATCAGCGCACCGATAAATACCGTTTGAACGTCCATTGTCATAGTCTAGGAAACTCCATCTCCGTACTTTGCTCGTACTGGTCATCCTGTTTTAATGCGTAAATGTCCTGCCACCCGGCATAGATGCTCTGGTCGAGAATGGCTTTCCAATCATGCCGATCAAACTTTTCCAGCTTGTTGCAGAGCATTTGTTTTGCCCGGTCTGTCATAGGCTTTTTGATTCTTGTACGCATCTGTGCGAACTCTCGCAAGGATTCCAGCAAGGCTTTATCGCCATGAGCAAAGTCGGAGAAGATGTCAGGTTTCTTCTTGACTGCACTCTCTGGCAGGGTCTTGACGTTCATCTGACTGTCAGTTGATACAATGGGTTCATTGTCATCTGACTTTGAACTCATAGATGAGCTGACCTTCATCTCATTTATGACATGAGGATGAGCTGACTTTCGTGTATACCATCCTTTTGACGCAATATCGCTTTTTTTCCGCTCTTCATCGAGCAGATGTTTAATCAAAATGAAACAAGATTCTGCCTTTTTTGAGTTCAAAGTTGTGTCTTTTTCTTCAAAAACGTATGCACAGATTGCATCGTAGAGTTCCAACTTCTCTTTACTTTTGAGTGTGGAGATGGCTTCAAAGTAGTATCGCTGGAATGTAAAGCTGTCTCGTTTTTTGTCCATGCTCAATCCTCTTTGTAGCGTTTGTTCCATGCTTCGATAAGGTCTTTTTTAATCTTTTCTTTATCGACTGCGGAACAATTAAAGCTATATGGCTTGCTTTCCATGAATACCCGGCACTTGCATCCATTCTTGCCGTTTCCTCTTGTTATAGACATCCAGCTTGTCAAATAGTCGCCTGATTCCGCAATAGTTACTTTCCCACCGCAGAACGGGCATCTCTTGAGTTCTGTCATTTTCTAAATCCCTCTCTTGTTCTTGTGATTCGCTTATTCGCCTTGACAGGCCTTGCGCCTTTGCCGTACGCTGGGCGAATATGTTTTGCCTTGATGTACCCGCAAGGCGGCTTCGGCCCAAAGTCAAAAAAACTCAAGTCCATAACGATAATGCCAAACTTCTTGTTCGTCATACTCAATCCTCCTTTGGCTCTTTTGGCGCATACGTCCAGTGCGTTACAATGTACCAATCATCGTGTTCTAATGGGTCGTTAAACTCGTCTCTCCACGCTCGTTTTCCGAATGCTGGCGCATAGAAGCCAAGTCTCATGTACCGTTCATAGTCGTTTTCGTTTTGGTAAATGTGTTTTACCATCAAAATCAGCATCGGAGCATCTGACGGTGGCAACTCATCCCGCACGGAATGCCATACATACTTGTCCATTTCCATCTCCTCATACCATCGGAAACGTCATTCAATGCGTCACAGGACGCTGAATGTTCGGGTCAATAGTCGGTGTTGCATCAATAGCATCCAGCACCTCATCGTAGAAAGCTCCTCCATCGGGATTTGAAAACGAACTAGCTCTGTCTGCGTCCAAAGCGCATTTTTCAATCTTCTGGCGCAGCGCATCTGCATCAATCGGCCTCATATCTGTCAACCCTCCGGCGCATAAATGCGCATCCAATGTGTAACCGTCACGTTATCCGGCAGTCTCTCGCCTATCTCATCCCAGAACTGACCGTCTGCGTAACAGCCAAGAAAGTACGCTGTCGGCGAGAATCCTTGCAACATTTTTCCATATTTATCACGCCACGTTGTCTTAGTCGCAAGCAACAAAGGCTGTGTCCGCTCTCGTGGCGGCTCGCTTGCTGGATGCCAAAGCGTGCTATTCATAACTTGTTCTCCATCAAAGAACCACAGTTCGGGCAGTAGTTCCAACGTGTATGATGATTTTTTGTGTGGCATCTGCTACACTCGAATCTTGTAAATGTATCGTCCTGTATAATCCATTCAGCGGTACGCTCTAAGGCTGTTGGGGCATCTTCCACAACGTCAATGGCATCGCCAATGCCGCAAGCACGGCATCTAACTCCATTGTAGTTCTCGCAGCCATCGCAATATGCTTTCTTGATTCTTTCAATAAGTGCGTTTCGTTCAAGGTATTCTGGATAATTGTCCACAGTTTGGCATAAAAGTTTCCCTTTGCTGTCCAGTAGAATGCCATTGCCCAGCCTGATTACATTACTTTCGCTCATCTTTCTTCTCCCATTCCTTGCATCCACGTTCGTCCCACACGAAGTCTGCAACGTGTTCTGACTGGTCGTTCACGCACACGCCCTCCGGCTCTGCGTGCCATTTGCAAGAGCCACAGGACGGCTGAGATTTGTTCTTACAGGATTCTGCTGTGCATCGGATAGCCTTGCCAGCGGAGAACTGCTTGATGCCCATGCAAGAGCAGTGTTCGGTGGTGCAGTAGAAGTTCATTCCTCTATCTCCTTCCATCCGATAAACTCACATAAACCAACAGTGTTGTTGGCGCAACGATGAATGAGGACTTTATCGCTTATTTTGAATTTTGCGATAAACCCAATTTTACTTTCTTCCATTTCGTTTTCAAACATCCAATCAACAATGTCTTTGTCGATTCTGACATCGCTTTCGTCCGTCATGGTCGCAAAGCACTGTTTGCACCTGTAAAGAGCGCACTTTTTCATTATATCTGCCCTCTCTTTCTCCTTCTGTTGGCATTGAACCGTCCGATCACTCGCTTATACTCCGCATAGCACTCCGGGCACAGGTCGCCTGTGTCCCTGCGCCACGCCCAGTCCTTGAAATATTCGTCAGGATTCATCATTCTACCGCCCTGCGCCGCTCCGCAGCGGTCGCACACTCGCTTGTGGTATATTCCTCTGTCAGTCTGCATTATTCGTCCTCCCCAATGTCCTTAAACAGGATTTCTTTGTCGGCTTTCCAGTCTTTGATTTTGCACGGAATCTCCGTGCCGGGAACGGTCTTTTTCAGCCCATCCATCTGCCAGATGTTCCATGAGATTGTTTCTGCAATGCAGTCAAGAAACATAGGCATACAGCCGATTTCCAACCTTTTAGCATCAAACCGATACCTGAAATTTTCAACCAGTGTCAGAAACAGGTTGCACCGTGCCAGCAAGAGGTTGTCTCCTTGCCACTCATAGCCGTATGTCGATGCGTAGGCATTTATTGCCCAGTACATCCACATATCGTAGTCATGGAACTGCTCTGCCAGAACATTCAGTTTTCTATCCAGCAGACCGATTCTGTCCGGCACAGCAATCATCTGCCCTGTGGTGGTGTCATATCTGCTTGTAAGGAACGGTGCTTCTCCGCAGGTCACTTCTAGGCAGGTCTTGTTGATGTATTTCTTCCAGTCCTCACCTTTTAGGTCGTTTTCGGCAACGTCTGTCATCTTCTTGCAAACCCAAGTCGGCGTAAACACCTCTGCTTTCTTGCTGGTGCGCTTCTTCTGGTCTGCAAGCCGTTTCTGCACGCGAGGGACAAGCTGAACTTTGCCCAACTGTTCCAGTGTGATTTCATCTGCAAAGCCCACGCCCAGTTCAGGCGGTGGGTCTGTCGCCCAAATGATGTTATTTCCTGTCGTGTGGTCTTGCAAGAGGATAGGCAGAAACGTGCGTAAGCAAGGGTCGGAAAAGTCAATCAGTTTTCCCATTGGTCAGCCCTCACCATGATTTTGTTTTCCTCTTTCATCCAGTCCTTGACGCAATGAAAGCAATGCTCGCGGTTTTGGCAACGCTCCGGGTCTCGATGCTTGATAAGTTCGCAGATGCCCGGTGTCAGGTTCTCCGTGATGTCATCATCCGTCATGGAGCGAATGAAATCGCCGTTAGTCATGTTCTTCCACCTCTCTGTACTCCACGTCAATCCCCTTCGGCAAAGCTGTCTGGTACTTCTGGGCGAGCTGTTCTGCGCTCTGGGCATCACCCAACGGCTGTTCAGGCGGGGCAACGGTAACTTCCACGTTGTCACGCATACCAAAGTAGTTCTTGGCTCGGAAAATCCACTCTGCCGGGTTCTCCTGACCGTACATGCCGTTGTACGCCCACATGGACTGCATTTGCAGAATCAGCTTCAAGATGTACTTCTGCTGCAAGCTGTCGTCACGGCGCTTGCCCGCCATAATCTGCTTCAGGCTCACCCATTCGATGCCCAGCACCAGCGCAATCCATTCCACCACAGGGGAGATTCTGGCTTCGATGCAAGCGTCAAAGAAGAAGTCAAGACGCTGCTGAACTTCAATGGGGTTGTTCATATCCACGCTCGGAAGGTCACCAAAATACTTTGCCGCAATCATGCCGACAACTTTCTTGTCCTCTTCATCGCCGATTCTTGACTGCAAATCCCCTGTGTTCATCATCTTTGACTTCTCGATAGCCAACTCTTGCTGTTCTTTCACCTTTTTGCTCACCTGCGATCGGATAGATTTCCGCTTGTTAAGCATCTGTTGTTTTTTCTTCTCACGCTCTTTCTCACGCTTCGCGGCGGCTTCTTCTTTCGCCTTTTGCGCCCGCTTCTCACGCTTTTTCTTTTCAGCTTCGGTCAGCGGTGGTCTGCCACGACCGCGCTTTGGGGGTGTTGCCATGTATCAGGCCTCCTTTGGCAGTTTTGGAATCGGCATCCAGAACCTGACCTCTTCACGTCCAACCTCTTCTATCCACTTACCGTTTCTAAATTCTCTTGTTGAAACGCAATCGTTCAAATCCAAAAACTTATATACAGCAAAGTAGATTCCATCTTTTTTCGGTTGCGAATCGGTTACGCTAATCCACTCGTTCATGCTCTCACCTCTTCATTTTCGTTTCGATTTTATCCAGCTTAGTTGCAATCCACCAGATGGAGCAGCAACTGTCCAACTGCCGCCACCAAGCGCACTTTTCTTTCTCGCATACGCACCGACCAAGCGGATTGCTGGTTAACTTCATCGGGCAGTAAAGTTCGTTGTCCATTGGTTATTCCCCGTTCATCTTATAACATTTGCTGCCGTTATCGTTGAATCCCAAACACCAAGCTAACTCGGAAGCAATTTTCTGATAAATGCCTTTGGCGTTAAGCTCAGTTTCGGATTCCGCACAGCCGCTATAAAGACCATACAGAAAAGCCAGTCTTTCACGCCCTACCATGTCGATATCCTGAATCATCATTTCCACCCCATCATAACCGCCGTACAAACGACCAGAACCACGTTGACGAACAACCAAACGAGCATTGCCTGCTGTTTTTCAAACAGGTTGTTTGCCATGTCCTTAATTGTCCGTTCGGACTGAACCACTACCGCCAGCAGGACTAAGCAGACCAGCCAGCGAGTTACAAACTCAAACATTTCAGAATGCCTCCCAACTGTTAATAATCATTTTCTTCCCGCAAATCGGGCATTCAGGAATAATTTTGTTCCATACTTTATTTGCCGTCATCGTTGCAAATCGAGTGTCGAGGACATCTATATCTGTTCCACACAAATCACAAGAAAATTTTATGCTCCTCCGAATATCATCGCTTATCCTCATGGATAACGTATCGTCAACTTCTTCGTTATTCAACAGTGCCATCAGCTCCACCTTTCTCTCAGCTCTTTTTCGACCTGTTCTGACTTTGCGGTGATGTAATCTGCAAAATCGTCAGGGGTCATGTCCTCTTCTTTGAACTTGCCGACCATCTCCCAGTACCTATCACCAATGCGGATGATTTTCTGAACCTGTTCATCGGTCAGGTCTGCATCGCACCAAAGGTTCTGAATCAGTGCGCCCCATGTGGCGGCTATGCCATCCAGAGCCATGTGGAAGCCGTACAACTGGTTCTGCCGTGCGATTTTGCGGAGGTTGGCTGACATTGCCTGTTTGCCAGACGAGGGGCGGTTTCTGCGCTTACTCATCTTATTTCTCCTTTTAATAAAGGTATCGCCATGCAACGATTTTGGAATCGCTTGCAACCCATTCTCCACTACTTTGAAACCAACGCTTGTCTGCGTACTTGCGATATGCAAGGTCAAGGTCGCCGTTTTCAAACTTTATTTCGACAGCTTCACCGCATTGCGGTTGAACATTCATGCTGTTCCACTTGTTTTTGTTTTCAGTGTCGGGCTTCTGTTCATCAGGTGTTAGCCAGTCATTCAGTTCTTTCATGCAGGACGGACAAAGCTGAATCGGTTCTTCGCCCAGTCCAAAACGGTTGCGTTCCACCGTGCAATCTAAGAACAGAATCGAATTTGCAGTACCGTAGCAATCGTTTATGTCAGGCACTTTCCGATTAAAAATCTCACCGCACCTGTCGCACTTAAAGACAACGCTCACTCTTTTATTCCCTCCATTCTTGAACCACAGTTAGGGCAATAATCAAAATCCGATACACGTTCATACGGCGAGAGTTTGTATTCTGCTCTGCACTTGTCACACTCGATTGAGTTTCTTTCATGGTCATAAATCCATTTTGCTTGTCGTTCCTGTTCTCCTTTCAGCCATTCGTTCAACTTTGCCATGCAAGAGGGGCAAAGAAACGGTTCATCATAGCAATCGCAACTCCAGTAGTCCCATGCGTCATGCACGTTCTTGTCAACCAGAATCACGGCATTGGGCTTATGCCTCCCCATCTCATCGGGCGGTTCAGGATTAAACACTTCTCCGCAGCGGTTACATTTCATGCTCATGTTCTTCCTCCAATCTCTTTAGCAGTCCATCCACATCATATCGCCAATGGACACGCAGCCTTTTCGCTTTGACCTCTATCCCCTCTTGCTCTGCCCACTGCCAAGGGATGCTCTTGCGGCTCTCATTGTATCGGAACGCCAGAACCTTGCTGGCGGGGATTGCAAAGGTGCGGTTGACCGCCCGGTAATTGACTATCAAATGGGCGGTCTGACCGCTGTACACCATCGCATTCACCATATCCGTGATGTGCTTTTCCTTTCGGTATTTGCACTTCGCCTTGTCGTACTTGCCGAACACCTTTTCCAGAGGGATAGAGGGCGTTTCAATGGTTTTCAGCTCAAACAGGTGGTTCATCGGGTAACGGTATACAAGGAAGTCACAGATGTTGTCGATGGAAAACGACAGGTTCTCGTTGCCGCCGTAATATGTGGCAGCACTGTCCTTCAGCCGGTAGCACCACGCATCGGATGGGACGGATGCTTTGAAGTCTGCTTCAAACTGCTTGCCGGTGTTCATTCATCGCCCTCTGGCAGTGCAGGAATCGGCATCCAAAACTTGATGTCATAATATTCGCTTCCTGCCCATTTTCCGTCTTTGAACATCCTTGACGAAACGCAGTTGCGCCAGCAATCGAAGTCGTATGCAATAAAGTACATACCATCTTCGGGCGGCTGAGCGTCTTTAACGCTCGTCCACAGTTGCATAGCGGTCGGTACGCTGTCGATAGCTTCTTCTACCGACTTCCATTCAGACATATACAGTTCGATTTCAGCTCTATCCGCAATCGCATCGTAGACAGTATCTGCGTCAATCAATCTCATCCTCGTTCACCTCTAAATTCACTTCCGAGAAACCGTTTCTTGCCACGTTCCCGATGCTTGTCCTCATAGTTGCGGTGGTACACGCTCTGGCTGTGGTTCAGTTCATACGCGAACGCCTTGCGCTCTTCGAAGTCTTTCTTCTCTGCCTTGTACTTCTCGCAGGTGTCGTGGCAGGCTTGATGGCGTGATGTGCAGTTGAGACAACAAGTAATCATTCTTCGCCAAATCTCCTTTTTGTTACGGCTACGCAAAAGCTTTCGATTTCGCTTGCCCACCGTGCGGTTCCCTCGCCGTAGGCTCTTTGCCAGACCAGAGGGAAACCGCCCAAACCATCGAAGAGACTGCCAAGTGTGGGCTTTTCTTTCAGGTAATGGCGCATCTTCTGCACCAGCCAAAACCATTGTGGCAAAGCGATTGAGTTGCCAAGAGCCTTGTACCGTGGGCTGTCAGCGTATTTGTGCTTCTTTCCTTTGCTATCCGTCCAGTCACCAATGTTGGTGTAATTGTCAGGAAATCCTTGCAACCGTTCGCATTCAACAGGGGTCAAGCGGCGGACAATCCAACGGATTGCTTTCTCTGCAATCAGACACTCGCTGCCATTGCCGATGTTTCCTGCTTTCGCTTTCAAGGTTGAGCATTTGTCGCTTTCCTTGTAGTGACTGAAAGACTGTTCGTTAAAGGTCTTGCGTTCGATAGCAATAGCCGTGTAGTCTGTGGTTCTGTTTTCGTGGTCGCCTGTTATGGTTGGACAAGTTCTGCCATCGCCGTTTCCACGAGCATCATAAACAACAGGCTGAAACAATGTCTGGTCTTGGAGTGTTGAAAGCGTTGCGCTTTTTTCGGTTTGTACCAGCGCACCTTTACCACCACCGGCGCATCCACTACGGATTTTCAGGGTATAGGAATTGCCCGCCCTATCACGTCCATAAGGGCTTGCCTGAGAATGTCCGGGAGTGGCTTCCCACGCCTTGATGCTCTCGTCAGGATTCCCTGACAGGCTCGCGCGCTCAAATAGTATTTCTGTGGCACGTTGTCCTCTAAAATCCACGACAAGAGAGATTCTCTTTCGGCGTTGGGGTACTCCCCAGTATTGAGCGTCAAGCTGTCGCCATGCCAAAGACCATCCGTTCCCGGCGATTGCTCCAGCCTTGTTCCATCTGCCCCCCCTCGGAGGTCTAGGAATTGAAGCGTCTGGTTGTTCCACGCGGGCAAGCTCTTCCAGCACGGCTCTGAAATCTTCTCCCCCGTTGGAACTGAATGCTCCGGGTACGTTTTCCCAAACAGCGAAAGTTGGATACAGTCCATTTGTGCTTGACCTCATTTCCTTTATAATCCGAACCGCCTCCATGAACAACCCGGAGCGTTCTCCTGCAAGTCCGGCCCTGCGTCCTGCAATGGACAAATCTTGGCATGGGCTGCCAAACGTGATACAATCCACAGGTTCTATCTGGTCGCCGTGAATCTTTGTAATGTCGCCCAAGTGCTTCATCTTTCCAAACGCCCGTCCAGCCAGATAGCACAGCTCTTATATAAGGTAGGCGGTCAGTCTCTAATGAGCCAATGGTTTCCGTTTGAATCAATCCCGGTCTTGTAATTTCGCTTTTGACGATTATTCAAATAGCCGTTATTTTTTCCCAAAAATTTCGAAGCGGCTCTCAATGTTCCAAAGTAATGAATCTCGCCAGTTGGAGATATGAGCGCGACATCTTTACAGCACTTTTCAAAAAGGCCTTCTTGGAAGCCCTTCTTTACGTTTTCTCCAATAGTCACCCATTCCAAATTTTCGGGAATGTTGTTTGACGGATTGCCATCAATATGGTTTACTGTCAAATTTGGTTCGTATCCATCAACCCAAGCCATAGCGACAAGCCTTGAAACCAACATAGTTTTATGAGAGCCGCTTTTCCAAAGTTCAACTCGTTCATCTGCGTTCCCTTTTGAGTCTCTGTATCTTCTTTCTGTTTTCGGCTTAATAATTCTTGTTTTCCAAACTCTGACTTTATACTTTGCAGAAGATGTTGTTTTACCCGGTGCGCTTCTGATTCTTCCAAGATTCGATGATTGATAAAGCCCCTCATATCCCGGAATGTCTTTCCAAAGTTCTTCCATCGATTCCTTTCTCGCCTTTTGTTCCGGTAGCGTAACCGTTAGTCAAAAGGGAGCGAACCATCCGGCTCTTCAATAAGGGAGAAGTCATCCGCGTTGCCCTGAGAGTAGTTTTGCGGTGCATCCTGCGCCCGATCAGAAGGCTTGCTGTCAGACTTGCCACCGCAGAAGTTAACCTTGTTCGCCATGATTTCCGTTGCGGTGCGGTTGTTCCCCTGCTTGTCGGTATACTTTCGGGTCTGGATGCTACCAGTCACCAGAATTAGGCTGCCCTTCTGAAACCACTTGGAAACGAACAACGCCGTATTGCCAAATGCGGTGCAGTTAAAGAAGTCAGTTTCCTTCTGGCCGCCACTCTGACGGTCGCAGGCAATGCTGAACGTGCAAACATCCTTGCCAGACTTCGTGACCTTAGCTTCAGGCGTGTGAACCAGACGCCCCTGAATTGCGATAGAGTTAAGCATTGTTTAGCCCTCCTTCGGCTGTTTCTGGGCACAGTCCCAACACAGGACACGCCCAAAGCGTTTCTTTGTGCTTCTTGCAGTTTCCAGCGGTGATACAGTTCGATTGTTGTACTGGACAGGCTGCAACTGCTTTCCGCAGCAAGCGCACGGAGGAATATTTTCTGCCTCTGCTTGCTTCTGGACAGGCTTGCTTGCCCTGCTTGTGGTCTGCTTCTGGTACTCGTCCGTGTCAGCGTCCTTTGTATCGTCAATGCAGAACAGACCGTTCAGAGCGTACTTTCTAGCGTAGCTGCTTGCAGTGCCGGTAAGTTGGGAATCTGACATACCAGATTGCTGCTTTGGCTCTCTGGCGTATGCCGTGTTAGATATTTTGTCTCCGGTCTCCGAATCGTAGATTGTTGCAGTCGCTTTGATATAGTGGTACTCGCCACTCTGTACAGGCTCGTCTTCAAGAACAAGACAGGCTCCGTATTTCGCAAGGAGGGGTTTTACTGCTTCCAGAATGTCTTCGCAACTGCGGTAATTGTACTTACCAAAAGAATTGCGCTGGCTTTTTGGGGCTTTCAGCTCGCCTTGAATTTTGGAAAGCTTCACAAGTGTTTCCATATTTCTCCTTCCATAAAGCATCTTTTGCTTTCTTAGCTTCTTCTATGGTCTTGAATCGGTATGTTTTTCCGCTAAAGTGGAACGAATATCTGCGTTTCAAACCTTTCGTTGAACGGTCTTCGTAGATTCCGTACTCGCCAGTTAAAGCGTTTCTGGCCTGAACAGTATTTGCAACATTATCAGCTTGGGTTACGCAGCGAAGATTCTCAATCCTGTTGTCTGTCCTGATTCCATTGATATGATCGATTACTCCAATAGGCATTAGCCCATAATGAAGTGCGTACACAAGGCGGTGTGCTTTGTATTGTTTTCCTTTGATTTTTACAATCAAATAACCGTCTTTATCGTAGCTTCCTGCACTGTTTTTCCTGTCTTTTCTGTGTAGCGTACCGCCAGAATCAACATAAAACCATTTGCAAAGATACTCGACAAGTTCCTTATCGGTCATGGAATCGTCCTCCTTTCTTCGGCTTCATTGGGCTTTATTGCTCTTACTTTGGCTTAATACGGCTGTACAAAATCAACCGGCCATCAGGTCTGCCAACTGCGCACGGAGGTCTTTCAGCTCTGCTTCCCTGTCCTCAATCTCAGACTGCAAGTCCTCAATCGCTGCCAGCCTGTCGGCTTCTTTGGCTTCTGCCATCTGCTCGTTGGTCATGAAGTACACGCCGTCCTCCGGCTCGGTTACTCCGCCGAATCTGTCGAGGTTAATCATCTTTGGGTCTCCCTCTCTTTCGCTGCTCTTTTATTTGCAGTGCGCTGTGCCACTGGTCTTTGTCAATTTCGATGGTAGACCACCGGTAGTTACATACAAGGCACTTTTTTCTGCGAACGATGCTGTCGGGGGCAGACCGGCTGTCAACCGTTGTAATGTTGTCACTACCGCACATCGGGCATTTCACCGTGCATCCCTCCACTCGTTCGTGTGGTGGGCAATGCGCTTGATTTTTCGGCATTCTTTCTCGCTGCGTTCGTCCATCTCCTCGCTAACTGCCAACGCACACAGCAAGATAGCCGTTGCGAGAAACCCGCAGGACACGATCACCCAGCCAAGCATCTGCGCTGTGGTCTGGCATCCTTGAATCGCATCACCGCAGCCAACCGCTGCGATAGCCGCGACCAGACCAAGCATGGAAAGCACCATTCCTTTCAAAGTTTTCATTGGTTCTCCTTAGTTCAAAATGATGTCAAACATAAACGGTTTTCTTTCGTTTATCACGATTGTTGCGTTCAGAACCCGCGCTATCTTTGCAAGCGTTTCAGTTTTAACACCAGTCTTGTACGGTTTTTTGTTCGGACTAGTGATGTTGTAAACTGTTTGCTCGGACAACCCGCTCCTGTGGATAAGCTCAAGAGCGCTCATGTTTCGCTTTTTAAGCGCTGCTTTCAGTGTCATATGTTCTCTCCTTAGCTTTTCACTGAATGCCCAAAAATCCAGATGGTTGCCATCAAAGCGCCAATGCCAATGATTGCACGCGTTGCGTTTACGCCAACCAGAAGGTCAATCCGGTGAATCAACCAAAAGTTCAGCAGAAACGCTGCCAGAACCAACGCCATGACGATTCCCCAAATCAGGACGATTTCTACCAGTGTTTTCATCTTTGTCCTTTCTATTATGTATGTGTTCTAGCCGTTCTTTCTCCCGGCTGTGCCAGCGGATTTCCCGCTTTCCGTAGTACTTACCGTTCATCGGGAGGGTCTACCTTTCCTTGTGAAAGCAAATCACTGTAATGCCCATAACTCATTCCAAGTTCTTTCGCCTTGTCATTTACCTGTTTAATGCTGTACTTTGACTTTTCTTTCGTTGTATTTCCTTCCTGTCTAGATTCATCGGAAGAAGCTCTGATGTAGTCTGGGTGTTCCCTCCGCCAGTCTGCGGTCTTTTTTCGCTTTGCGGCGTTTGCGCATTTCTTATGGTATTTTTGATACTTGTATAATTTGCGCATCGGCCTTTTGCACCATTCGCACGGAACAATGCCATACGGAGCGCGGCGTTCGGTCTGGTTTTCTTTTTGAACAAATATCGCACATTCTTTGCAATACCGTCTTGTCGGTCTGACCACGCCAAGATACAGGCCGCAGCGCTCACAGTACTTTTCTTCCACGCTGCATCTCCTCTTTCAGTCTTGCTTCTCGATTGTGGCGTTCAAAGCACTGGTTGATAGATTTCTCCATCCACAGCACCTTGTTGGCATCGTTTTTGGACACGCCAGCAGCCATTGCGAGCTTTAGCCTGCGCTTGCGGCTTTGTGCTTTACAGAATTTCACCAGCATTCACCAGCCTTGTCTGTGATGAACTTCGGGACTTTCCGACCTGTGGCAATGCACAGTGCAACCAGCTTTTCGACCCAGATATCATACAGCCCTTCTTCGACCATATAGCACTGGCCAACGCTAGGCTCCTTAAAATCCAACCAAATCGTCAGCCCAACAGCGCCATCAGTGACCGTCCAGATCATACTGTAGCCTTCATTGCACAGGTTGTACAAAATGTCTCGTGCTCTGCTTTTGGCTTCGTTGAGTTCAAAGGAATCCCAGCGCTTTTTACTTTCCTCGTAGGCCTCGGCCGCAGCGTCAATGGCAAACTTTGCTTCATCCGGGTGCTCAAGGTCTACCTTTAAGGTTATAATCTGCTCCATGTTCAGTCCTCCACTTTCTTGCTCTTCTCCGTCTTTAAGAAGAGATTGACGAAATAGACCTGACCGATGCCGGTCACTTTCGGGGTCTTGTTGATGGAGGTGTGCCCATCGGAATGTGCAATGGACGTTTCCTTGATTTCAAACAAGCGAAGTTCCATAGACTTCTGCGTTGGCATATTGTAGTCCGTCCGCTTCTTGTCTTTAATCAAGTATCCGTTCTCACGCATCCACTGGAACAGGCGGTTCTGCCCCATCTGGATGCCGTTCTGTGACAGCAGCTTCGCCATCTCACCAACGAGAATGCTCTGGTTGCTTGCGCTCACAGCGTCAGCAAACAGCGCTTTCGGCTTCATGGTTTCAATCTGCTTGTCTTTCTCTTCCAGTTCCTCATGCGCTGCGATCAGTGCGGTTGCGAGAAGCTGCGACCTGGTAAGCTGCGGCTGTTCGGTCAGCTTTTTCTCCATCTCGTTGAACGCTGCAATGTACTTCAGCTTCCACTCAAGAGCCGCCTTTCCGGTAAACCCCATAGCCAGCAGGGTGAAACCGTCACGGTTCATCAGGTAAGCCCTCTGTTCCCTGCCGTAGCTGTCCGGCACGGTGGTTTCAAAGAACATCTCCCCAAAATTGGGGACATCTTTTTTGATTGCATCGATGTCACGCATCACATGATCGTGACGCTTTTCAAAGTTCTCGGCAATCTGGCGGCTAGATGCTACCGGTTCGCCGCTTTGCATGGATAGCACGATTTCTCTCATTTTTGCTCTCTTTCCTTTACAAGCTCATTCAGAGCTTCTTTCACCTTAGCTTCCGCATTTTTAGGCTCACGCTTACCGTTCAGGATTTTTCCCAAGTATTCCGGTGCGCATCCCATTTTTGCAGCAAGCTCTCTGATTTCGATATTGTGAACATGAAGCGTTCCTACAACATCGCCTGTCCACTTAGGAAGCAAATTTTTTCTCCTTTCTTGTTCTAATACTTGAACTTTTTGAAAGAATGTGATAATATTATGGTGTCAAGCAAAAACATTATCGAACGTTCTTCTATTTGTTCAAAGCTTTTAATTTGTTCTACTGATTGAACTCGGTATCTTTATTAAAGCACAAGTAGTAGAATTTTTCAAGTGTTTTTGTTCAAGTGGTAGAACTTTGTCATCTTGTACAAGCACTGGAGGTAAGTTTTGTGTTTTTTGACAATTTCGTAAAACTATGCGAAGAAAAGGGAGTAAAGCCGTCTCGTGCTTTAACCGATGCAGGCGTTCCAAGATCTGCTTATAGCTATTGGAGAAGGGAAGCTGGCATCGGGAACGATGCAAAGCCGACAAACCAAAACGCCGTAAAGCTTGCTCAGTACTTTGACGTTACTGTGGATTACCTTCTCACTGGCGACCGAAAAGAAAACCCGCCTCAGCAGCCGCAAAGTGAAGTCGATGCAGCAGTGGAGCGGATTAGAAGAAAACTTGAATCTATGCCGACAGCGCAGCGTGAAGCGCTGATGAACCTGATCGAGAAGATGTGAGGTAAGATTTTGTATTACCTATTGTGTGGATGTGCCTTTTGCTTCTGGTTCATGCAAGCCTTGTTAAAAGGCAATGACCGTGCGCTATATGGCAACGGCAGAAAATATCGTTACCGTAAAAGAAAGAATCGCTGGTTTTAATCGAGGTGGAAGATGAAAAAGCACAGCAAAGAAGAGCTTCTTAACGATAAGAGCAGCCACATGGGTGCAAGGTTTATGTACTCGTTCGGAATGGCTTTCATCATATTGTCCTTTATTTTCCTGATGTATTCAACCACTGCCTTTATCATTTGTATGGCGGTTGGTCTGTTTTTGTTCTTTAAGGGCAAAAAGGAATACAATCTTTTTATGGAGAAAAATAAGCTAAAGCAGAAAATGTACACAACGCCTGTAAAAACAAAGATTGTTGCTTCTGGAATCAGCAAAAAAGCCGGAAGCGCTGCCGTTCGCACAGCAATTGGCGGTGCTGTTGGTGGGCTTCCTGGTGCTATTTATGGCTCTTCTACTGCAAAATCCAAAGCCGATGTGACGTTCTATGTCACCTACGAGGACGGGCACAAGGCATCCGAAACCGTAAGCGCAAATTCTTCTAGGTTCAATGAGCTGATGAAAGTCTGTGAAGATTGACCCGGTAAAATAAAAACCCCTTGTGCCGGGCTGGTGTAGCTCTGCGCAAGGGGTTTTCTGTTATTCTAGGTCTAGGGCTTGCTCCGCTGCTGGAATCTTTTCAGGATGTTCTAGTAGCCATGCAATAAATCGGTCAATCTTAGCTCTTTCTTGTTCGCTCATTGTAGCATATCCTCCCGATCGGTAAGTGCAGATGTTCATTTGATACGATTATACATCTTTCAGTTGTATAGTCAATACGATTTAAACAACTTCGCAAAAATCGAATGTTTTCTTCACATCCGTTACTTTTCATCGGGGAAGCCACGAGCGTTCAAGTCAAAAGGGACAACGCCTATCCATCTTTCCTCCAATCACAGCTCTACGAGCTGTCCGTCAATGCGCTCGATGTTGTCTGCCGGGTCGCGTCCATCGTCTAAGGCGGCTACGGCGCGTTCTAGGATGCCTTTTGCTTCGAGGTAAGCATCTTTATCAGCTTCGTACCCAGAAAGGCTCAGGACAAGCTCCAGCGTCCGTCTGCGAGCGTATGGAATAATCAGAGCATCTACGGTTCGGTTCATTAACTTTCCTCCCACGGTTCAGGTGTGTGTGGCTGCCCATCGGGAACGCTGGCAGGCATTCCGTCGATGATCGGCATACGTTCATGGTTCCAGATTACAGTTTCTTTCATTTTTTGTTTCCTTTCTATTCGGAATTTTTTGACAATACAGTTATAACATAGGCTGCTGTTGGTTCTCCATAGCAGCTTTTTCCATTTTTTGGCTTGTCGAATCCGGCAGTTTTGCAGAATTTTGCTGAAAGGGCGTGAATTTATGGATGAATATTTGGTAAGAACGGCCAAAGCATTAGAGATGGCACGGATGCGTTCCGGCTTAAGTCAGCAGAAATTGGCTGCACGGATGGGCGTGAATCGTGGTACGATTGCTAACTGGGAGCAAGGTCTGGCGGCTATCTCCCTGCCAATGGCTATGCGCTGGTTCACCTGCTGCGGCGTATCGGTGGCTCGGTACATGGACGCTTGCATTCATCCGGGGCTGCTGGAGCATCTGGAGGACGACCTTTCCGGCATGGAAAAGCGTCAGATTCTCATAGATGCCATGATGGAGTGTTCTTCCTACGAGATAGATGCCTTGTTGTATATGCGGTACGGAGATCACGGTTCAGACCACATCGGTGTGCTGACGGAGGTTCTGGCAAACCTTCATACGCCATTGAAGGACAGGGTCTCTGTCTGCCGGATGGTATCGGGCAACTATGAAATAGCGCAGGCTACCGGGACAGACCCAGACCCGAACGGAACCGCCCCGAAGATGGAAATTCTTTATCAGGCGCAAGATGCCGGAACGGAAGCTGCTATGAAGTCCAACGATTCTTACACTGTGAATCCGAATAATATAAGCGGCTGATTGTCGAATTATCGCAGTTTTTGAAGAACATTTTGTCCACGTTCATCCACTTTTTGTACACCTATCGGGCAAATTCGCCTTGTCATTTCGTCCCCCATAGTCTGTAAATCGACAGCATTCGCGCGGAATAAATAACGAGTTATCGTTAATCTATTGCTTGTAATTGGTCGACTTGTCAATCTGTCCCCCATAGTGCAGATTAGGTATACCTTTCCATCCACTTTTTGTACACCTATCCACAATCCGTCCACGTTTGGTATACCTAACGCAAAGTTATGTTTACCGTTGAATTTTACCGTGTTTGTCTTATCCTGCAGAGAATCTGATGCCGTTTTCAACAAAGAAAGAGAGAAAAGAAAAGTTTTTGTGGAAAATTCTACTACTTCCTATTAGTAGAAGATATTTTAATATCTTGTTTTAACTCTTGTTTTATATATAGTAAGAACGTGGACAAAAAATGGACGAACGAGGACGGAATGTGGACGAACGAGGACAAAATATTCCACAAACGAGGACGAATTGTGGATGAACGTGGACGTTATGTATTGACTCGTCCTCGTAACGGTGGTATAATAGCTGTGGAAATCAAATCGGAAAGGAAGTGTTGAAGTGTCAGACATTAAAGGCGGTAATCTGATTGAAAAGAGCCGACCTCTTGTGTGGGCAAAATTCAGAGACTACACGGCTGGTGAGCTTCGTCTGTTGGAAGTATACCTGTCAAGAATTAACCCTCGTGACCCTGAAACGTCAGCAGTCAGATTTACGCTGAAAGAATACTGTGATTTTCTGGATATCAAAATTAACTCAAGAAATTTGAAAGCGCAGGTCAAGCACTTTGTCAGCAACTCTGTGGAAGTTCCTAGAGGTGATAAGGCTGGTTCTTATGACATCTATCCCCTGTTTGACCAAGCGTCTGTCGAATTTGATTACAAGTTAGCGAATTTCTTTATCACGCTTAGCTGCAATCCGAAACTGCGTCCTGTTTTTTTCGACATCGCCGAAAAAGGATACGTTAGATATCGTCTGCGGTACACGGCAAGTATGAAATCGCAGTACAGTATTCTCTTATATTCAATCTTGCGTGACATGATAGGCCGGGGTGTGAGAACGCCCGAAATTACGGTTGAAAAACTAAGAGAACAGTTAGGCGCAAACGAACCAAGCTACAACGAATATCGGTATTTGCGAAAGAGAGTTCTTGATGTGGCGGTAAAGGAAATCAATGAACTGTCTGATTTGCAAGTCGATTATGAGCGTGTCATCATTGGGCATAAGGTTGTGTCAGTGAAGTTTAACGTGCATCAGCATACAGAGCCAGTCATAGATGCCGAATCGAGCGAGGTTAGCAGCTCGTCCTTGAAAGATGTTCCTGAAAGCCAAAGACCTGTTAAAAAGGCTCGCAGGGGTGCGTACGAGGATGTCGATTGGGCATCCATTGCTCCAACACTTACGGAAAAGCAGTGCATCGAGATTGCAAAATCCGTTGCAAAGCGCATCAAGGAAAAATACCCCAATATAAAACAGAACAAAAAGAAAGAAGCAGTTGTAAACATCGTCGAGAACGCTTACCGAATCATTATTGCCGATGGTGAAGATGAGCGAAAAGAACCGTTGAAGAATCCGGGTGGTTACTTGTTTAAGACGATCGAAAAGACAGACCTTGACGATTACGCTACGTTTGACGATAGCTTCTTGAAGTAGTCGGATACAGTAAATAAAGAAAGAGTGATAAAATGGCAAAAATCATAGCTGTCGCCAACCAGAAGGGCGGCACAGGAAAGACTACCACAAGCACCTGTCTGGCTGGTGCGTTACAGTTGCTTGGCAAGAAAGTGTTGCTGGTGGACTGCGATGCCCAGTGCAACGCAACGGACACCTATGGCGCACAGACAGAGGACGTGTGCACTCTGTTCGATGTAATGACCCGGCAGGGTACGGTAGAAGAAGGAATCCAGCACTGTGAAGCAGGTGACATTCTACCGTCAGACAGCGCATTGAAGGACATTGACGAGCAGCTTGTCCGGGACATAGGCAAGAACTTCCGGCTACGCGAAGCACTGGAATCCGTGTCTGCACAGTACGATTACATTGTTTTGGACACTCCCCCGCAGCTCGGTCTTGCACTTGTAAACGCTCTTATTGCCGCCAACAGCATCATCGTACCCATTACAGCAGACCGCTATGCGCTTGCCGGACTGAGCCAGCTTTCGCAAACCATTGGTGACGTTCGCAGATACTTCAACCCGACTTTGAAAATTGAAGGTCTGCTTCTGAACCAGTACAAGAGCCGCGAGAACCTGTCCAAAGAGGTTGTAGAGCAGCTTCCTGTGATTGCAGAAAGCATGGGAACAAGGCTTTTGAACGTGAAGATTAGACCGTCTATGGGCGTTCGTAAGGCTCAGGCAGAGCGGCACAGCCTGTTTAGCGGTGAAACGGCAAAGAGTACCAGCGCAGAGGACTTCAAGGCGTTGGCGCAATATCTCGTTGGAGGTGAGAACTGATGAAGTCAACCAGCAAAAAATCCTCAGGTCTGCTTGGCGGGTTTGACTTTCAGCCTATTTTTTCGGAGCAGACATTAAGCCGAAGTGAGCCAAAGGAAGAAGAAGTAAGCCAAACAAAGCCGAATAACGCCGAACAAGCACCGATTAAGCTTAGTGATGCCGCAGACAGCCATGCGCAGCCAAGTGAAGCGGAATTAGGCAGTATTAAGCCGAAGCAAGCCAAAGACAGTAAAAATCAGCCGAGTGATGCCGTGTTAGGCGAAGGTAAGCCGAAGAAGCTGAAACAGGCAAAGGAGACGAAACGGCTGATTGAACAGGGCGATGTTCCCGGCGCACTAGCAGAAGCCGGTTTGACAAAGAAAAAAATCCCGATGCCGGAATCGCATCAGGGCGTTGCAAGTGGTGACGGCAAGCGTTCTAAGCGCATTACTATCCTTATGAGCGAGGAAGAACGCAAGTACATCAACCGTGAAGCCAGACGGCACGGGATGACCATCGGACAGTATGTGTACGCTCTAGCTGCTGCGGCGGCAGATGGAAAGATTGAGTTGGAGGATTTCTTGGAGGATTGAGGTATGTCGTGAAACACGATATACCTGCAAACCGTATCTTCCGGTATTAGGTATTGACTTTTAAGCACACAAATAGTATACTTAATGTGCGCTCAAAAGTGGAGGTGAACGCATGAGTGCAAAAATGGGAAGACCAAAGCTGGAAAACCCGAACAGTGTTCGCACAAGCGTCCGTTTGGACGTGAAAACTGACAAACAGCTTTCGGATTATTGCGAAAAAAACGGCATTTCTAAGGGAGAAGCCGTTCGTGAAGCTGTCCAGCAATGGCTTGAACATCAAAAATAAAAAATCCCCTAAACTGTTCGTAACTTGGCGGTCACCGGCAGTTTAAGGGATTACACTCCATGCGATTATGGGTGATAAATCCATTATATCATCTTCATAGTTGCATTACAAGCAAGATTTTTGTGGTAAAGCCAATGAACATTCCAGCAACGAAAGAAGAGATTCTCGAAAACTTCAAGCAAAACAGCAACGGTCGTCCGCTCAATAAGGATGATTACGAGATTGCAGAAGCGTTATCTCGTATCACTTACAAGGCGTATGAGGTCGGCGTGGAAGATGCAAAACAGTTGAATATGGAGGATATGATGGATAACAGAAACGCACTTCAAATCTTTAAAAACGAAGAGTTTGGTTCAATCAGAACATTTGTGAAAAACGGAGAGTACTGGTTTGTCGGTAGGGATGTATGTAATGCGTTTCAAGACAAGAACCCAAATAGAAGCATCGGACGGATTGACGATTGCGATAAGCGTTCCTTGAAAATCAAAGATTCTCTTGGGCGTGAGCAAGCAGTGACTGTTATCAACGAATCCGGGTTATATGCTCTTCTTTTTGCAATGCAGCCGCAAAAAGCGCATAATCATGGGGTGTCAGATGAGTACCCCATCGAAATCAAGGAAAGGATTGAGAAGCTTCGCCGTTTTAAGAGATGGGTAACGCATGATGTGCTTCCTACGCTTCGCAAGACTGGTTCTTACAGTATGAGTCCTCAGGAGAACAAGCCTGATACGCAGAACGATGCAATTTTGCAAGTGCTGATGAAGAACACGGAAGTTTTGCAAGCCATCGTACAGCAAAACCAGCAGATTATGATTGCGCTTACCAACCTGTCCGTCAACGATGCAAAGCGCACGATGGAGATTCAGCCTTACACTTCCCATCAAGGGCAGAAAGGTGACGGAAAACGTAGCAAGCGAATCACAATCCTTATGAGCGACAGCGAGCGGACGTTTGTTACGAGAGAAGCACGCAAGCACGGATTCACGGCAGGGGAATACATCTACAACCTGTCCGTTGCGGCATCAAAAGACCAGATTGACTTAGGCTGATTTGACGGCTGAATTTTCAGCGTTGATAGTAAATAAAGAGGGGGTGTGCCCAAAATTGGGCAGACCCCCTCTTCTGTTTTACTTATCAGCAATGCAATCCCAGTAGAGATATGCCTTGCCGTCTGCGGCATCTGCGTCCTCAAGGAACGCCTTTGCCATGTCAGCGTAGAAGCCCGGAGTGTCAACAGACTGGCGTTTTGCGACCTGACAATAATCCGAGTACATCATGTTCATGACAGCCCAGAAATCGTTCGGGTCGCAGGTGATGTTGCGCTGTTTGGCAACGTCCTGTGTCTGTTCCAGCGTCCAGTGACAGCCCTTCGTGCCGTCAGCATTCACCATGCTGTCGCACCATTCCTCTGCTTCATCGTGGGTGAGGTGCTGGCGTGGCATCTTGATGGAGCGGCTGTCTGCACCGCCACGTTCGTACTGATTAGACCGCTTGTCCCAGTCTCCGTTCTGCGAGAAGCCGATTTGCGTCATTCTGCGTCCATTCTCTACGTCAGGATAGCGGGGGATAGGGTAGGGGTCGAGGTAGCGGTTCTCCTCCTGCGGATAGTAAGGATGGCGTTCATTGCCATCTTCCAGCTTGCGCAGGCGGCGTTCCAGCTCACGCTCCCTGCGATCGCGCTCTTCCTCAAGGCGGTCACGTTCCGGCTCACGGTCTTTTTCGTGGTCACGGAGCATCATCATGCGACGAAAATTAGTCTTGCCCATAATCTATACCTCCTTAGGAAATGGACGCAGGCGCACCGGCGTGGGAGCGGCAGAAGCAGCCAAGATACTTAAACGTGCCGGTGCCGGTCGCAGACGTTGCCACACGAGTAGCGTAGCGGGTGCGGGTGTGGATGCTTTCGGCGGTCGCCTGAGCGCAGTTGCAGTCGGTCAGAGGGTAACGAGTTGCCCCGTCACCGACTGTGATAACGACTGCTGCGTTGATAGTAGTGCTTTCAGGGATAGACTGTGAAACCACGATGCACACTTTAGAGCCGTCAAGATACGCACCAGCGGGCAAAGCAATGATAAGCTGGTTGTTTGCGCTGTCAAAATTGACGGCTGTTGAAATCACTAAGTTTTTGCAAAGTTTACAACTAGTCTTGCAAGACATTATCTTGCTCCTTTCTGAGCTTTTGCTCAATTTGAGTTAGTTCATCTTCATTAAATGGCGGTTTTCCTTTTCTGTGGCGATTAGAAAAAGTTCCGTATCTTTTATTCCAACCCATGTATGTTGTCCATTGTTTTAGCGATTGCTCTTTCCCAAGAATTGTGATCTTGATAGTTTTACGCTGATTGTTAGATTGTTCTGATATAGTGACCCATCTGCAATTTTCAGGACAGTAATTTTCATTTACATTGATTCTATCAATAGTCAAAGATTCAGAATATCCAGACTGCATTGCCCAACAATAGAAATTTTCAAAAGAATGAAGCCAATCGTCGCAAACGCAAATTCCCCTACCGCCATAAGAAGAATATCGTTTATTGCGAGGATTTGTGCATCTGCTTTTCATGTTCGCATAAATGCAATAAAGCCTTGATTTTCGCATACCATGTGTTGTGAATCTTTTTGATGCAGTTTCCTTTTGAAAACATCCGCATGAGGTGGATGCACCTTTTGTCAAGTTGGAATGATAGCACCGAACAATATTTCCGCAGTCACATTTGCAAAAATATGTTTGATTCCCATTCATTTTCCCGGCTTTTTCGATAACAAGAAGTCGGCCAAAACGCTTTCCGACAAGATTGTTTCTTCGAGCACATCCACAAGATGCTGTATCTCCAGACCTTAAACGATTGCTAGTTACGATTTTTTCATTCCCGCAATCACATTTACAACGCCAGTAAACAGTACCTTCTTTTTTTGGCAAGTCATAACATCTTTCGATAACAACTAGTTTTCCAAATCTTTTCCCGGTTAAATCAATCGCTTTAAATGGCATAATAAGATCGCTCCTATGTTTTTTATTTGATTCTATTATACCATACGGAAAAAAGTAAAACAATGATTTTCTTGATATAAAATCAGGGGCAGAGGTGTCTTACCCCTGCCCCGATGGTTCACCCGGTGTTATCGGGGAGTGTGTAGGTTAGCAGCAGCCGCAGCAGTTCACGCCCACGTTAGGGTTTGCCACCTGATAAGCGGGAATCGGACGAGGATTGACCCGGTTCAGGATGGTATCGGTCTGCTGAGACATCGCGGTGGTCAGAAGCGCATTCTGACGATCCTGAGAAGCGGCGAACTTCAGGCTCTGGTTCTCAGCAGTCAGAGTGGCGATCTTATCCTGCGTGAAGTAGTCCATCATGCTGCGGAAGTTGGCGTTGCAGTTGTCCACGATGGCACGGGCGTTGTCTGCGATAGCCTGACGGGTAGCGCAGTCCTGCTGTGCAATGGTGTACTTCAGGTCGCCGATCAGCTGCTTGTTCTCGCAGCAGCAAGATGCCAGCTGCGTGGAAAGTGCGGTCTGACCAGCCTGCCGTGCGTTGCCCTCCTGCATGATGGCAAGGCTGATGGCATTGTCGCCGTTGGACACGCTGCGCTCCAGACCGTTCACAAGCTGTGCGTTCTGATAGCCGAGCTGACAGATCGCCTGATTAGTACCAGCAAAGCCGCCCGCAACGGCAGCGTTGAGGGTGTTCATCTGTGCGAGCTGGTCATAGCCAAGAGAGCAGATACCGCTCTGGATGCCAGCCAGAGAACGGGAAGTGTCCTGCTGGTAGAAGCCCTCCGACAAAGCCGCACGAGTATCTGCGCCGCCCTGACCGGTCGCACCGGTGCCCACCAGATAGGGGATGTAGCTGTTCATGCCGTTGTCACCACCGTTCCGACCGTAGCCGTTTGTGCCCCAGCCGAAGATGATGGCGAGGATGATAACCGCCCACAGACCTTCGTTGCCGAAAAATCCGCCGTTGTTATTGCCGCCGTCCTGCCCAGCCAGATAGCCAGTTGCAAAATCGTCCATAACAAAACTCCTTTCAGTTTTGCGTTATGCTATCCCACCGCCGTATGCGATGGGCGAAGCCAGATAAAAGCGGTTTTTATCAAGTCCGCAAAACTGAGAAGCGTTTCGCTTAGAGGGATGCTTATTTTGGGATTATCAAATCAGCTTGGAGGATTGCTTTTTTCGTCTTCCGGATCATCCCACTTTTTGCTGGCAGCACCGAAAATCAAGCCAAGCATCAAAGGAACCCATAGTTTGTCATTGCCACACAGATTGTTGATGTCAAAATCTTTTTCGGGATGGCTGTTTTCAAAATCGTCCATTGCAAAGCCTCCTCACTTCGGTAACGTCAAATTCAGGACGCTTGCCAGTTGGTTCAGGTCGATGCCGCGCTCTTTGGCGAGGTTCTGTGCCATCGTCCTAAGCTGCGTTTCGTTCTTGCCCTGAATCAAGTTCAAACCCTGCATGATGGGGGCGCTCTGCCCACCCAACTGCTGGATAAGCCCCATCGGGTTCTGCCCGGCGCGAGCCAGATTTGCCAGCTGCATGATAGGGCTGTGCGTAATCACATCAAACGGAGAGGACATTGTTATTCTCCTTTCTTCGTTGCGGCAGTGGGCTTCGAAAAGCTCTTCTGCCACTTTTCCAGTTCATCCAGACGGTGGACAAGGGTGTTGTACTGCTCAATAGGTACATACTGCTGTGTCGGTGCAGCGGTCTGCTGTGCCTGTTGCGCCTGTATCTGCCGCCATGCTTCCGGGCTATAAAACTCTAACACGTCAGATTCACAAGTGTTTGGGTTCAGACGTTTGCAGTAGATGACCCCACTACGCAAATCCGGGCAATACGTCCATCTTCCGTACAGATCAGATGGAATTGCCAGAAATTCCTCCCTGCTGGAAACAGGTCTGCCAAGCAACCAGCCGCCATCTTGTGCCGACTGCTGAACAGGCTGCTGCCCATTCATCGGCTGCGGACGCTGCTGCTGTGCCTGCTGCATCTGCGTGTTGGGTAGGGGAGTGGCAAGCCCTACCGTGCCCATACCGCCGTAAGGGTTGACAGGCTGCTGCGGAACGTAGGGCGCTCCGGGTGTCGGATAATAGCTCATAAAACATCCCTCCTTGTGCATCCAGTGTACTGCATCGGCAAAAAGCGAAAGACAACGAAGGTGCAACGAAGGACAAAAAAGAAAAGCGCCCACACGGAAAAATCCGCATGAGCGCTTGAAAAATAAAAAAGCCCCCGATGCTCCAAAAGGAACACCGGGGGCTTTGCTTATCCGAGCATTTTATCAATGCCTTTCAGCCGGTAGCTTACCGCCGTCCGGCTGTAATGTGTCTGTGCTGCAATGTCCGGCAGCGGAAGCCGCTCAACGTACCGCAGTAAGGCTATCTTACGGTCTACCCTCCCAAGCGGTGCGCTTTTAATGGCGGCGATCATCCTCTGTCTGTCAAGTCCTTGCAGCGCAGCGGGCAGCACCACACGAGCCGCCGCCACGGGCAGCACCGAGCCAGAAGGGCTGCGGAAGCTGTCCGGCGTTGCGCACCATTACAGGGACGTTACCGAGATGGTCGATTTTGCCGCATCTCTTGATTTCACAAAATCGTTTCTGCTCGTATGTAGTGCTTGCCATGATATCCTCCTTACTGCTTTTGCAGTGCCGCCTTCATGCGGTCAAAGAAAAACTGAATTACCTTGCTCATGGTCTCTTCGGTGATTGCCCAGCTGACCAGCTTGCCCCATCGACTGTTGTCCAGATAGTGGCGCAGCATCTTGACGCACCACGCCTTGCGTTCTGCGCCGCGCTTGGTGCCCTGAATTTCACGCTCTGCTTGGTCGATGAGGTCAAGCACCAGCGTCTTGACCGCTGCGCCGTAGCCCAGCCGGATAAGCCCCAGCGCAAGCGACACAGCGCCCACAATGATGAGCACCAGCGCCAGCCACGCGGGCAGCGGGGTGAGAATGGTGTTAAGAATGGTTTCCATGTGTTACTCTCCTCTCTCTTTTTCGAGATCTTCGATGCGGTGGTTTGCCACCTTGATTTGTTCTTCCAGCACCGGGATGCGCTGGGCAAAGTTGTTGTGCGCCCGGACTTCGCGGGTCAGCTCTTCCAGCTTGGTTTCGGTCACAGCCTGCTGCTTGTCCAACTTGGCGTCCATGCTCTGAGCGGTGCGGTTGTTGGAGACGATCGCGCCGATCAGGCTCAGACCGCCGGTGATGATTGCCACAATGATTGCTTCGCTCATGCGCCCTCCCGGAGACGGGTCAGACCCTTCTTAGCGATGATTTTAGCGTAGTCCTTGTAGGGCACAGACAAGTCCACGCCGGAAATCTTGCCCGGTATCGCGTCCACAACGCCGGGAATCTTGCCCTTGCTGGTGTACTGCCACAAGCCGAACGGCCAGCCCGGTTCAGGCTTCTTGCTGCGGTAGGCTGCCAGCCACACATCGTGCTTTTTCAGCGCAGCACCGCCCATGTACAGGTTATCACGGCCAAAGTACAGCCCGGTGTACAGCATGGCGTAAAAGCCCCAGCGCTCCACAGTGCCCAGAGCGTGCGATGCGATGTCAGTCAGGGTCTGCTTGTCGAGCGGTGCTTGCACATAGCTGTCCTCAATGTCCACCGCCACAGGCAGCTGCACCGTCTTGCCGGTCAGCACCTTGCGCAGCAGGGCAAGCTCTGCGTCTGCCTCTGCCGCATTGACCGCCTTGCAGTAGTAGTACACGCCGCAGGGGATGCCAAGCCGCTGGCATTCGCGGTAGTTACGCTCAAAGGTTGGGTCAATGTAAGGCTTGCTGGGTGCGTCTTTGGCGCTGTTGCCCAGCGCACGCAGCATCACGCCGGAGACAAGCCCGCTTGCCTTGACCTTGTTCCAGTCAATCGTGCCCTGATACCGGGACACGTCCATGATAGGAAGCATTATATCAGTCCTTTCTTTTTATGTTTTGTAGGGATTCGGTTCCAGCAGCCAGCTCCCGCACCTTGAAGTTTGGTGCAAGGCGGCGGTTGCCGTCTGCCATAAGGCGGTACTGTCTGATTGCCATAGTCCACTTCCTTTCCTTGGTTCGCTAAAGCTTCCTTTAGCTATCCAAATTTATTTCACGGTCTTCTCCAACGCCAGCCCTTATACATTTAATTTTTCGATTATCGTAATCAACAAATACCAAATCAAACGAGCAATCAGCTTTATAGCTCTGATTATTGCCGCAATCAAGAGTGGCAATAATCGGGATACCGCTGTCAACAAGCGTATAATCGGCGTGGCTATGACCAGCCAACATAAATTCCACCCGTCCTGTAGCATCAACGAAGTTATAGTTTTTTCCGTTCACGCTAATTTCGCTTCGCCGGTTATATGCAGAAGAAATTTGCAGTAAAAGCCTCGTTAAAGGCTGCACGTCATCCGGCACAGCGCCGGTCGGAATTGTCCGGTAGGAATAGATGTGCACAGCGATTGCTACATGGTCAAATCGCTCTTTCGTTAGATTTTCAGCGAACCATGCTGCCTGCTCGTATCCGTAATTGTTATCGTAGGTAAGCGCCTGATTCTCTATGCCGGTATCAAAGCAGTAAAAATGAGTGTTTACTCCCTTGAAATCGTAGTAGGCACGTCCTGTATCTCTGTACCACAAATTACGGATAGCCACCCGGCTTAAACGTGTTGTATATTTTTCGCTATTAGCATCTTTTTTACCTTGATAGTTCGTGTCATGGTTCCCAACCAACATATAGAGGTTATCGAACATTGATCGACGGATGCCGTCAATATAGCCCATCTTATAGCAAGCCATTTCTGGGACATCGTTATTGCCAAGCCAATCTCCACCGCACAAAACGAAGCTTGTTGGTGTGCTGTTATAGTATTTTTGGATTTGCGAAACGTACTCTTCCATCATAGGTTCGCTACCAATGTCAGTATGCGCAGTAAAGAGATGTGGGTCTGTAAACCACAAGAACGCCTCGCATCGATTGACTGTTACAACATTATTTATTTCATCTCCGTTAAACAGCGAAGAATATCTTTTGCAGACTGTGTAAAAATCTTTTGCACCTGTGTGATAAGAAGCATTGAAGTCATCTCTTTGAAATTCATCAGATAGCAGATAACTTTCTTTTTTATCGTTATAGTCGATTGCAGAATAACTTTCGAGAATTTTACCGCCATATCGATTATAATAAACCCAATACAAAACAACAAAATTATCCGGTCTAGCGCCAAGTGTATTTTGAACCTCAAAGGACATACTATCCAAATTAAACCCAAATCGTTTTTCACCGCCATTAAGGTTTACGCTAAATGTTTTGCTGTCTGCATCCCACAATACATAAGTGCTACCAATTTTAGCAGCAATATCCTCGAACATATACGTTGTCCGGCTTTTATTTTGAAAGTTTGCGATATATAACTTGTTATCGCCAGTCAAAGCAAATCCGTTAGCGTCTATACGTTCTATTTTTGTACTGTTTGTAAGTATTACATCAAAATCGCGCGCACTTAAAAAGCGCACTGTATTTGATAGCGGATTGACAAGTTCCGCATAGTGTGCTGCGCAATCTTCAAAAATTTTACCGCCATATCGATTATAATAAACCCAATACAAAACAACAAAATTATCCGGTCTAGCGCCAAGTGTATTTTGAACCTCAAAGGACATACTATCCAAATTAAACCCAAATCGTTTTTCACCGCCATTAAGGTTTACGCTAAATGTTTTGCTGTCTGCATCCCACAATACATAAGTGCTACCAATTTTAGCAGCAATATCCTCGAACATATACGTTGTCCGGCTTTTATTTTGAAAGTTTGCGATATATAACTTGTTATCGCCAGTCAAAGCAAATCCGTTAGCGTCTATACGTTCTATTTTTGTACTGTTTGTAAGTATTACATCAAAATCGCGCGCACTTAAAAAGCGCACTGTATTTGATAGCGGATTGACAAGTTCCGCATAGTGTGCTGCGCAATCTTCAAAAATTTTACCGCCATATTGATTATAATAAACCCAGTATAGAGATAAGAAACTGGCTGAACGTTTATTAACAATTGGCGCTGTTTGTACTTTTCCAGTCAAAAGGTCAACCCCGAATTGCTGTTCGCTTCCTAAAGTCAAAGTAAATGTTTTTGTATTCTCATTCCACGTTGTGACATCGGGAAGTTCAGACGCAATATCAGAGAAGTTATATTCGATTCTACGTTGATTTGAAAGGTTTGAAAGAAAAAAACCGGAAGAACCAGCAATGGTAAATCCATTGTTGGTTGCGTTTGGTAATTTCGAATCCTTAAATATAACAACGGCATCAAAGTTGTTAGTATTAACTATATCTTCCTTTAGCTGGCTTTCCACCCCCTTTGCTCTCTCCGTCTCCTCCTTCAGCACGTCTCCAGTCGCCTTTGCATCCGCCGCCTTGCCGGAGAGGGAGAGGGTGGGGTCGATGATTTTATCGACAACGGTTTTCGTTGCGTTGGCGGCAGATTCAGCGTCAGCAATGCCGTTCTCGATGTGGTTCAGCTGTGAAGCGGAAAGCACTTCGCCGTTTGCAAAGTTCTGCTTTTGATAGCTCATTGATAAGTTGCCTCCTCTTCATTTTCATTGATTTGCGTAAAAGCCGTTTCTGTTTCGGTATTAACAGGCTCATCGACTTTTGGTACGGGGCTGTATATCAAATTACTTCCATCCCACAAATAATCTGTATAAAACCCTTCTGTCATTCCTGACAGGTCATCGAACAGAATTTCATCAGGCGGCAGCGGGTTTGGAATAACGCTTTCGTGGCACCAGCCGCCGCCATACAATCGGCCATCCAATCCGATTTTGCACTTGAACTTGAAATGTTCCATGATATTTACCTCACATAAAACCGTATAGTTCCAACGGGCGGCAAACCTTATCGTTTTTATTAACACCATCAGAAATAGGAACTTCCAAATGTATCACGCCAGTTATAACGTTATTTTTATAGTCGGACGTTCTCTCGTTTCCATTTCCAAAAGTGATACCATTATATGATACTGTTACCTTTCGCCAGTGTACCGTATTCCACGGATAAGCATAAGAGTATGTTTGCCCATTAACAGGAAGAACAACGGTAAGTCTACCAGCACTGCCGCCCCCTGCAAACCATGTTCCGTCTTTATAAGTGTCGTAGACCAGCATTACAGACGAATAGGACGAAAGGTCAATTTTTGTAGTTTGCGCAGTGAATTCTCCTATTGGATTTCCAAAAGAATCTTTTTCGTAAGGCCATTCAAAAATTTTACTGTTGCGAATGCCATGAAAAGATATTCCACCGCTGTATATAGAAACGCTTCCATAGCCATCCGTTATGTCTATGCCATTGTCGTTTATAACAACCTTATTGTTTCCGCGAACGACTTGTACGTTTTGACCGGTGATTTGAACCTTGCCTTCCCAGTTGCTACGAGTGATGACCAACCCATTTTCAGGGGTGAACGTTATCATGCTATAAAGCTCTTCTTTTGTTGCACGCTGGTTTATCTTTCCCAGATTTACTCTGTCTGTTGCCGCCTGTTGGCTTGTGACACCGCTTGTAGACTGCGCGTAGGAAGAGCTTGTGACCGTTTCTCCAGCGCCGGAAATCGCCGTGTTGCAATTCAAAGCAAGCGTGACGTTGGTAACAATGGTATCATGTACAACGCCGTCTTTGTCCTTGTAGCGTATCATGTCCAGCGGGAACAAATACGGTGCAGACTTGATAGTGGCGCTGTATGGGCGGTAGGCAAACCCACCACGTGCAGCTTGCAGTTCCTTCAAAACGCCCTCGTAGGCGTTGGTCAGGAAACCGCAGTCACTTAGGTCAAGCGTGTAATCTGCTGTGCCGGACAAGTATGTGTTGCCCTTGCCATCGTCACAGGTGAAGCCGGTAATGGCGATATCGTTTTCCAACATATCGCTGGAATAGCGCTCACTTGCGGTAATGGTCACGCCGGTCTGCTCATACCATTTCAGCACAAGCCGTCCGCTGCCATCCATGAATGCGCAAGTGCCGGTAAGTTGTGCACACCATTGCAAGAGCTGGCGGTATGTCAGCTTCTGGTTTGTGTCCGGCAGACCGCCGATGCTGAAATAGTGGTTTGGCAGCACCGAAACGTCCGTTGCGAGTGTGACATTGCAGATGGAGCAAATTTTCTGAATAAGCGCATCAACATGGATAGGGAAGGAAAGAGCAGAAGCGTTCACTTCACGGTCGAACAAGACCATGTAGTCCAGTGCAGAGATGCTTATTGTGCTCAGCTTGCGGGGCGGCGTATCTACGATGAACAGACCGCAGGGAACCCAATATACTTCTGTATCCACGCTGTAATCGCCAAGCCGACCAGTGCCGAGAATAAAGTTTCCAAGACCTTTTGCAAAGCCAAGAACGGACTTGCCAAGAATGAACTTACCCAGTTCAGAGGTGTTGGCTGCGTGGATGCCGATTTTGACGTTCAGGACAGCACCCTCGAAAGAAACATCGTTGAACTTGCCATCGTAGTTTCGCAGCTTCAAGGACAGTTCAGACGCGACCGCAGACCCGACCTCGATTTTACTGTTGGTCACGCAGTACCGGTCAATCTTCAGCCCGCCCTGAATAATATCCGATTCGGTGATGGTGAACGTCCTGCTGCCAGCAGTAACCTCAATAAGAGCAGTCTGTTGATTGCCCTCGTTGAAGGATTTTATGATATCTTGCGATACATTGACCATCAGTGTGCAGCCCTTTCGATGATGTTAAAGGATATCCCTTCCCAGCGATTCATACGCGAATTGTACATCGGCACAGCACGGTCGCCAACGTAGAACTCGCTGGTTTTCCAATCGCCAGCCATTGCGTCAAGATAGGTAACGTTGATGTACTCCGGGTTGAACGCTTTCAGGATAGCAGCGGCTTCTTTTATCGTGGTGTACTTCCATTCCAGTTCCAGCTTGACGCACTGTCCAAGACGTTTCTTGTCCATCTTGTTGTCCTCTGTGCGTCCGGCATCGGATGCCGAAATGTCCTGTAACCGCCACTGATAAGAAGAGGGGCATTTAAGATACTGCCCATCCACGCTCCGAATCGGATTGTACTGGTCAAGTTCCATAAATGCCCCTCCTTTAAGTACCTACCGGGATAATTGTTTTGCCGTTGCGCTGATTGGTTCTGTTCACCGCCTGATAGAAGCTGGAAACGTTGACTTCCGCGCTCCCTTCCTTCTCAAGCAGAGCCTGCAACAGCTCGTTCTGACGGCGCAGAAGCTGGTTCTGACTTTCCATTGCGGCTTCAACACCTTCGCGGATGCCCTCAACGATTTGGTCATTGTTGGCAACTGCTGTGTGGCCACCCAAAGAGCCGACCATCTCAGCACCGGCCTCGCGCGCAATGAACAGCTGCCCGGCATCTGGGAAGCCTCCGCTTGCAAAGCCGAAAATCTTTTTGCCAAGATTCACAAGCGCTCCGATTGGTGACAAATCCCAAAGGGTGTGCTTTATGGATTCAAGAACTTTCGTGCCAGCGGACTTGTCAGAATCCTTCCAAGTCCCTATCATGTCCTTCCACCATTGGATGCCACCAGAAAGACCAAGCCCCACACCAGAGACAATACCGAGAGTACCCGTTCCGACAGGAAGCTTTGTAGCTCCAAGTGCGCCAACGCCCGGCAAAGAGTTCGCCTTATTTCCAGAAGAACCAGAACCGGAAAATTTGTTTTTTATCCAAGAGATAACGCCATCTGCCTGCGTTTTGATAAAGTCAAATCCATCAGAAACGATTTTTCCGATGCCGCCGTCTTTGCTGAACAGCGTAGAGAAGAAGGATTTCAGACTTCCGTATGCGTCTTTCAGCAGCGGAACTTGGTCAATGACTTCGCCGACTTTTGTTTTCAGATTGTTGAAGGTGGTAATGACGTTCTTCACGCTGTCGATGGTGTCGGACACGTTCTTGATCGCAGTGGAAACCTTAGTAAAGACAAGGTAGATACCCTCAAACGCCTTTTGGATGGCAAGACCGGCAGCGCCAAAGAAGCCGTTGTACTGGTACTCGTTTTCAATCTCTGCAACGCTCTTTTTCACAAAAGACCGGATGTCAGAGACCGCACTCACAAAACCATCATGCGTGTTCAGGATGGACTTTGATGCAGCGGTAAGGGCGTCAACAGAAGATTTGAAGCCATTGGAGATGTCTTTTCCCGCCTTAGTAACAGCGTCAATGCCCTCTGTGAAGTCGCTCAAGTCGGTTTTCATCTTCTTGAACCAACCGCCAAAACTATCATTGGTGGTGCGCACAGAACGTTTCAGCGCGTTTGCGGTTTCCATCATGGACTTGCCGCTTGCGTCAATGGAAAGGCTGATAGAGCCATTGCCCAGACCGTAGTTCTCATCTGCCAGCTGAGAGCCGATGGTCTTTACCACGTCAGACACGGACTGGATGGCGTTCACCGCAAGGTCTTTGGTGGCTAAGACGCCGTTCACAAGACCTTCTATGAGGTAGACACCGTAGCCCTTGAAAACTTTGGAAGGGGAGTGGATACCAAGTTCAGTCTGCGCTTCTTCTTTGATTCCGTCCGTTACAGCCTTGACGGCATCATCTGCAACGCTCTTTTTGCCAACGATGCCTTTTGCGATGCCATCTATGATGTTTTTGCCAACGCTAACAGGATTGAACTTGGAGATTTTATCGATTAGCTTTCCAAACCATGTTACAGCGTCCTTGATTCCGTTTATAACGTCTGCAATCAGAAGGATGAACTTTTCTGCAAAGTTGCCGTTCGCCGCAATTGCAAGCCGGTCGGATTCATCAACACCCTTTACAATCCATCCAACGAATACCCCGATGTTATGGATTGTTTGAGCGATGCCCATTACAAAGTTTTCAATGAAGTTGCCGTTCATCTGTAAATCCAGACGGTCTGTCTCGGAAACGCCGTTCTTAATCCAACCAACAAAGATTGCAATATCGTTAATGATGTTCCCAATCGCGGTAACGGCAGCAGCCGCAAAGTTTGCAACGCTTTCGCCAATAGACTTGAAGGAATTAAACCAGTCGGTTTCCATTCCAAAGGCAGTTTTCTGATTTTCACTTCCAAGCCTGCGAACGGCTACGGAAATAGCTTCAAAGCCAATAACCGCAAGACCCGCAACAGGATGACCGGATACGATAAGTCCGATACCAGCAAGCGTTGTAACTAAATCCCAAACATCAAGGTCGAGGTTCTTCACAACTTTTGAAATAGTATCAAACGCGGAAGTGATTCCTTCCTGCCAGCTTTCGGGGAGCAAATTCAGGATAGATTGCCCAAGATTGGAAAGAGATTCTTTCAGGTATTCAATGGATTCTCCGAGTTTCCCATCGGTAAGCGATATGTTCCAGCCCTGTTTGAACCCTTCCGCTGCGAGGTAGACAAGCGCCCTTACACGCTCAAGACCTTTTCGGAATTTCTCACTATTCTGATAAAGGCTTACAAACCTTGCAACGATAATGCCAACAGCAACCGCAGCTGCCATTATCGGGTTTTTCCAAAGCTTCAAGACTGCTTCAATCAAAGAACCTTCACCTTTGATTTTCTCAAGAGCAGTAAGGACGGCATTGCTAATTGCCCATGTTGCAAAGCCGGCTGCAATTCCAGAGACAAGCGGAAGCAGCTTTTCAAGTTTTGCCTTGATTTCATCAACGGAAGAACCAACGTAGTTCTTGAACATATCATAACCGGACAAGTCTACATCGCCTAAGAGGTTGCCAGCAGCGCCAGCACCAGAGCCGGAACCACCGGAAGAACCATTGTCCTTCTGGATGACGTTCAGTTCATCAAAGCCCATGATGTAGTTCTTGAATGCCTTTGCAGCTTTGCCGGTCGCTTTGGTGGTATTGTCCATCGCATCCGTGACGCCGCCAACAGCATCGCTTGCGCTGCTAAAGTCCGGGAACTCCACCTTAACGCCCATTAACGATGCAATGCCGGTCACAATCTCTTTGATAAGCTCAACGGCTGCGATCAGCGGAGGGAGAATGGATTTTAAGGCAGGGTAGAGCAGAGAACCAACAGCACGAGCCAGACTGTTCAGCTGTGCCTGCAAAATACGAATCATATTGGCAGGGCTGGACAGAGTGCGGGCGAAGTCTCCCTGTGCATCGGTTGTCTGCTTCATAATGGCAATGTACCGCAGAACAGCCTTATCAGCCTGAGACAGGGTAGAAACGCTCTGCGAATAGCCAAGATTGAGCAGTTCCTGCTGCAACCGTGCGTTAGAAATATCGACACCCAGACGGCGAATGGGTTCCAATTCGCCAGAAATAGCTGCCTGAATCTTCGTAAAGGATTCCGCAACAGGGATATTCTTCAAAGAAGCGAGGTCGTAGCCAAGCTGCGTCAGGTTTTTCGACAAAACATACGCCTTGTCGCTTGCCATACCAAACGAGGTGGTCAGACCTTGAATCGTTGCCATGTTGTTCATGGCTTCGGTGGGGTCGATGCCAAGCAGTGTCTCCATCTTGTTGATGAACGTGCTTGCTTCGCCGGTCAGCCCTTTCATGGAAACGCCAAACAGGTTTGCGGCTTCATAGTAGCTGTTGAACTTCTCCGCTGCGTTGCCAAGATAGGTTGCAATGGCTTTCAGCGAGACCAGCTTTGCCGCAGACCGCATGAAGCCATTCAACTGATTGGAAAGGCTCATGTAGCTTTTTTTCTGCCGTTCGTTGGCTGCCGTCACACGGTTTGCCTGCGTAACCACTTTGCTCAACTGCGGCGGCAGCTTTGCAAAGGCGTTGCCCACCTTGTCAAGCTGAGACGCAAGGGGAGTAAGAGCAGTAGATATCTTCTGACAAGAACTTGCAAAAGAATCGAGGTCAGCTGCTTTTAGCTTGTCGGTAAGGTCTGGCACAGTGCCAATTGCCTTGAACGCGCTGCCAAGCGATTTTAAGCCGGAAATGTCCAAAATGGACAGGGGCGCAAGAGCATTCGTCAACTGCGTGATACTACCGGACATGGAATAGAAGTCCACGCCGTTCAGAGCGGACACCGCATTAGGAATCTTCTTGATGGCATTTACAACAGAGTTAACGCCCTTTACGCCAGCTGTCGTGTTGACAGAAGAGATACCATTCAGGAAGTTTGTAACCTTATCCAGACCGGAAATTCCGGCAGACGCTTGTTTCAGCGCGGAAATGGAACTAGACAGCTTATCAAGGCTTATACAGACCTTACCAACGCTACCCTTTGTCCGCAAATTAGAAATGGCAGTAGCAAGCTTGTCGATGTTAAGCTCTGCACCCTGCGATTCCGCAGAAATTTCTACGGATAAGCTTGTAATATCAACATCAGCCATCACTACCACCATCCTTCTGATTCATCATGGAGAACATTGCTCTCTTGATGCGTTCTTGCGCTTCCATTGCGCGTTGGTATTCGTACTCGTCCTGCTCTTTTTGCGTGAGCGGAATCGGTCTATCCATGTACTTGATTGGGCTAGACCCTTTCTTGCGGAACATATTGCCAACCGTAGAGGAAAGTGCAGATGCTGTGTAAAAGCCGTTTCGCCACGCTTCAACGTTGGCTCTGCGAGCGCGTAGTTCTTCTGCGTCACGATAGACTTTTGCAAGCCAAACATCATCACGCCAGAACTGGTCATAGGTCATGCCAATGGAAATGTAATAGGCTTCTACATCGTGGAACAGCTTAGACACAGAGAATGGCTCTGTGCGGCTGTCCGATTCTTGAGACTGTGAGGTTACACAATCTCCCACGTTGCGTTTTTTGCGGTCTTGTCCTCTTCATCGGTGGCAACCAGAGCCTTGATTGAATCTGCGTACATCTCCATCAGGGCAGTCATCAGGCCTTCCTTGTCCTCGATGTGCGCAAGCATATCATCGACCAGCTTTCGCTTGATGCCCTTGTTGCGGGCAATGAACGCACCGTAGAACAGAGCAGAAGTGTTCTTGATAGGGTTGATGCCGTTGGAGAACTCGTAAATCTGGAAGCCGTTGCGCTCAGTGGCTTCGGCACTTTCGCGGGTAAAAGTCAGCTCATAAGTGTTCTTGCCATCGGGGGAATGAAAGTTGATAACCTTAGCAGCCATAATAAATGCTCTCCTTTATAAATAGGAGCAGAACCAAATCCGTTGTTCAGTTCTGCTCGTTTTGATTGATTCGATTTGTGCGGATTAGCCGCCATTAATGGTCAGGCTCTCGCTGAACTTCGGGGTAGAGTGGAAGATGCAATTGATGGTCATTTCCACGACCTCGTCTACGCCAAAGCCGGACAGACCGACCTGATGCATACCCTGCCAAGTGAAGCCGGAACCGTCCTGCATTTTCAGGGCGTAGTACTTGTCCACGTTGCTCTCAGAGGTATCGTCATAACCAGCAGCCTTGACGGCGGCGTAATCGGTCTTATTGTAGTTGGCGGTAAAGGCTTTGGTGTCAGCCTGAACGATGCCAAAAATCTGCTTCTGCATACCATCAGACAGGGTGGTTGCATCCAGAAGGTTTGGGTCGGAGATCAGGTCAGGTACATCCTTAATGTCGCACAGCTTCGTCAGAGCGGTTGCGCTGTCGCCACAGTACAGGGTAGTATTCAGACCGGAGATAGCAGTACTCATAGAATGTTTACCTCCTTAGTTTCGGTAAATCATTCCGTCCTCTCCGATTGTTGCCCCATAGCTGCAATCAATCCGATAGACGGAATTGTTGTACAGCCCATTCAACGGGGCAAACGATTTTCGATAGAAATTGAGTGGTTCTAATACAGAATCCACGATGTCCACAATGGAGCGTGCTTCTGCAATGCGCCCGCTGGTTTTGTTGGAATAGACACGCACACGCAGGGAAACGGCGGCATACTTGCTACGACTGGCAGAATCCCGGTGAACCGGGAGGTTGCTGTTTTCCTCTATCTGCACACACGGAAACTTCTTGACGTTGCTGTCGTTGATTTCACCGGTGACAAAGATGCCGGGAACCTGTTTACGAAGTTCGGTCGCAACAGCCGTGAAAATAGAATTGAAATAATCGATCAACTATTCCAAACCTCCCTCCATGTTGCTTCTACTTGAGAAGCCATTTCTTCAACAGCCCCCCACATAGCCATAGCCGGTTCGTTGCCGCTGGTGTAGTTCAACTGACCTTTGCCATCAACCTGTTTGACGGGCGTGCCAGCATTGCCAGATTCGCCGTAGTAGTACCATCTGCGGTTTGCACCTTGCCCTTTGCCGTAGGAACCATGCGCACCAACGTCGGGCGGCAGTTCACCGCCATATCTGTTGTGATGTATGCCAGTGCCAAACTCTATAAAGGCAACTGACTTGCCCTCTGCAACGATGGTGCAAGTTTTGTCTTTCTGGTTGATATGACATTTTACGTCATTGGAGCCAGCGTATTCCGCATTAGCGAAACGCACCTTTGCGACTTCAAGGCCTAGCCACGAAAGACGAAAAGCAAGTGCTTTAGCTTTTTTGTTCAGGGTGGTCTTGTACTCCTGTATCTGACGTTCCGCATCACGAAGTCCGGCATCGCTCAACCTCACTTTAATTTTCACTTGCAGCCACCTCTTTCAGCGCATACAGCGTATCCGTGATATGCTCTGCGACCTTGACCACAATGTAATTGAAAGGCTTTGAAACGTCCGTCTGAAACCAGACGCGTGTGCCCTCATAAAGCGGTGTGTTGCGCTTTCTGCTAGACGAGCTGACAACATAGCTGTAATCCGTGAACGCTCCAAAAGGGCTTGCTTCCGCAGAACCAGTAGGCGGGCTGACGTTCAACATCAGCCTTGCAGGGTCACTCCACGTCTGCGATGTTTCGCCGGTTTCGTTTCCCCATTCGTCCACAACAGGTTTTTTCTCGCCGATGGGGTTTGAATACCACAGCGGGCGCTTGTCCAGCGGGCTTCCATTGAACATCAGCCGATAACACCTACTCTCGGAACCACTTCGTTCAGCAGGGACTGTGCCACATCGGAGCTTTCCCACACACGAGTAATGCCGTTGTTGGTATAGCTCGTCTGTCCGTTTGCGCCGATGTGGTTGTACAGTTCCGCTGCAATGCGTATCTGCAACGACTGATACTGCAAGGGCAGCTCGTCCGGTCTGTTGCCGAAGGGGTAGCCCTGTGCAAATATCTTGTCTTTAGCGAAATCAAGCAGCAGGTCGAAAAGTGGGTAGTCCTCGTCCGTGATTTCGCGGTCAAGTGCCGGGGCGATGTACTGCCCCAGCTTGACTGCCGCTTCAGAATACTGGTCTCCCATGCTGCTTCCCTCCTTTCGCCTTAGTAAGCCTTGATGCAGTACACGGCGTCCATGCGCTCAAAGGACGGCAGGACGATTTCAGAAGCATAGACGTTGGCGTTGACCGGGTGAATGGTCAGCTCAGTGGTGATAGCAACGCCGGTGTTCACGATGGACACGGATGCGCCAGACTGACCGGACAGCAGGTCGGCTTCCTCTGGAGTAGTGCCGTACCAGACATTGCCCAGTGCGCCAGCAGGGGTGATAACCACCATGCCGTCAGGCAGGTACTTTTCACTTGCACTGTACTGGTCTGCCTTGAACATCTTGTCGTACAGATGGATGGTCAGCCCAGTTGCGGATTCGATAATCTGCCGCGCCTCGCTGTCCAACAGAACAGCATTTGCCTTTGCGGTGACGGTCATAAACCGGTTCTTCACCTCGTCCGCAGCAATCATGTTGCGGAAAGTGGCGGTGTTCATGTACACCTCAGTCACGACCTCGCCAACGCTTGCCAGAACAGCATCCTTTGCGGCGTTCAGGTCAGCAATAGGGGTGGCGG
>OGMR01000105.1_pt1 | contig 41442 bp, 52 predicted proteins | sample 1573251 | NCBI WGS metagenome assembly OGMR01 (sample SAMEA2581979, study PRJEB24529) | metagenome | biome: Human gut stool | place: China | collected 2011
AATGAAAGCCGCCGCAACTAATCGGCTAACTTGCCTTTTCTCAACCTTTCCGTTTTTACTTAATGATACGGTTAAACCGTTACTAATAGTTTTTGCGGGACAAAGTATTGCGTTTTTCCTTACCGTCATTATTCGACCGTATGAACTAACCTTATACAACCCCTCATAACCTTTAATGTCTTTCCAATTCTCCATAAAATTATATTTTAGTATTTTGATAGTGCAAATATAAGAAGTTTTATTTTTATTTCTCATATTATCGGCATACTAATATTGTTTTCTTGGAATTTTCGATTTAAGCGACTTTTGCAATCGGGACGGGTAAATTATCCACTTTGAAATAAAATGCCCGGAAACGGGCTAAAAATGCGTCAATAGAAAAAGGGGTTGCAACGTCTTGTTACAACCCCCGGTTTATTACTTTTCTATGGTTACGAACTCAACCCCCAATATTCGGGTAGATGGGTTCTTGCTTACAACATCAATTTCCCGGTTCTTTATCTTCTTTGTTTTCCAAAGGAACCCCCAAAAGCGTTTATATTGCACCGTTTCCGCTATTAACAGACTATCCCGGTTTATATGCGTCCCGGTAAATACCCCGGCGGGCGTTGTGCATCCGTGCAACTCAAACCACGGTTCCACAATGTCAATACAACGTAATACGGTCGTAACCGTGTCGCCGGGCAAATATACAATACTATCCCGGACGTTCGCCCGTAATTCGTTTATCGTTTCCATTTGTGCAGTCGTAACCCTTTGCAAATCCCGGTTCTTTGTCTGCAACGATTTGATTAACGCCGCATCGTCCGCCCGGTATTTTTTGTATTCGGATAATTTCAACTCCAAATTCCCAATCTTTGCGGCGTTCAAACTATCCTTTGTTTGATACGTGCGGACGTCCTGCAACAACGTTTCGGTATTACTCCGGTATTTATCCCGTTCATCGGTCAATCGCTTAATACGGCTTTGTTGTACCCAAAAGGCGGCGGCAACCGCCATAATGATTGCCGCCAATATTAGATATTTTTTCATGCCGTTGCGGATTGAATGGTTATGTATGTCTTTTCCTGTAACAACGCCCGAACATTGCCCCAACTACTATTATTATTTATGTTGTTGTTTACATCGGGATGCACGGTTATTGTTATTGTGCCGCTTCCGGGTTGGATGCTGTTTTCAATCAAATGTTCTATCGTTTCGACGCTCAATTGCGCACAATCCGATAAATCAATGTTTGAGGAAAGCCCGGACAATTTGACCGTATGCAAAACGGCGCATCCTTTGAACGCATCCGTTAAGGGAACATTTGAGGCAATTTTTAATATCCCCGTTATTTGTTCCAACCGGGAACAACCATAAAACGCACTTGCCAAAGTCACAACGGATAATTCAACGGCGTTAAGGTCTATAAATATTGTCTTTTCTGCCTTATAAAATGCGCTATGCAATTTAAACCCGGCGAATCCCTCAAACCACGGCGGGCAACAAATGTATTCCGCAATCGCATACGCCCACATTGCCGTATAATCGGCGTCGTTGCTTACTTTGTTGTATTCCTCGGTCGTCAACATCATTTGCCCCGGCGTTAATTGTGCGCTAACCGTGCCAATTTGAACCGTAAATTGATTGTTTACGGGGTCATATGTTGCGCCGAACATTTCATTATATCCCGTAATTTCCGCCTCGGTAACGCTTGCAATGCTTTTTACTTCGTCGTCGTGTTCAAAATACGACGTTCCGGTTTCCTTTGAAAGATAAAGTTTGTACGACCCATCCGGGGCGATTGATTGCCCCGTTATCGTTGTGCCGTTTATTTCCAAATAAGTAAACCCAATTAGGGCGTCGCCGTCTTGGATAAATAACCGGGCTTTTGCCTTTTCCTCGGTTACGTTGTCGATATACTCGTTAATTGTTTGTTGGTCGGTTGTAATATCGTAACGGGTTGCGGTTCCCTCTTTATTTCCAACCTCTGCAATTGATACTACAATAGGCACAACGCCCGTTTCCGGGTCTGCAAACATTTTGTCCGCCATCGCATAAAGCAACGGCGCAATTGCTATTGCACCCTGCGAACCTTGACTTTTAACCATGTTCGCAATATACGCTTTCATTTCTTCGTATGTCATTGTATAAAACATTTATAGGTTAATATATTCTTTTTGTGCATCAAAACACGGGCATTCTTTTATGAACTCCCACGGCTCAATAATGCCATCGCCGTTCAAATCCGGGGAATAATCCCGGTGTCCCTTAATCGTTGCGTCCGGGAACATAACGACTAATCGCATAAGCAACCATAATAACGCCTCCTTTTGTTCCGGCGTGCGTGTGTCGGCGGCTTTGCCGTTGGCATCCAATCCACCAACGTAACAAATACCAATAGAACGGGAATTTTGCCCGGAAACGTGCGCCCCAATCTCGGAAAGATAACGCCCGGTTTCAATCGTTCCATCCGGCAATACAACAAAGTGATAACCGCAAATTCTCCCGCTTCGGGGCTGCTTCTTAAATCCCCTTTCTTTGTGCCAACCGTCAATAACATCAATGTTGACTTTTGCGTTGGGCTTGGTTGCGGTGCAATGTACAATCAAATCCGTAATTGTTCGGGTTGTTTTTTGTCCTTCTAAATACTTTAAAATTTCTGTTTGGTTCATTGTTCATTAATAATTATTTGTTTCATATTCATCTATACTATTGAAAGCTGTTTTAATATATATTTTGCCATGATTTCACCGCCCAATTCGTTAGGATGAAGACCATCTAAAAAGAATGTACTATTATCAGAAGAAGAAAACGCAGAAAAACCGCATTTAGTCATATCTATAAAATAAATTCCATAAAAAGAGGCTACATCTTCTATTTTATTTCTCCAATAAGAGAGGGTATTTCCGTCTATATCTGTATTAAATGTTATAGCACTTTTCTCATTAGTGTATTCTATCTCCCTCCATTCTAATAGGGATGAATTCGTATAACAGTGCATAGGACTTAATACTACAATTTTATTATTAGGATATTTATTCCTTAACACAGAACATATATGTTTTACTGCGCCTATAACTGTAGTTATATTTTCTGGCTCTGTTATGTCTCCTAAAGTGATTTTTCTTTGAGTAGAAGAAGTAGGAGTACTCCTATATCCCCAATCATTTATTCCTGCAAATACTATTATCAAATCAGCCTTAGAAGGCAACCCAAGAGCGCCACCAACGGCGTCAGAAGATGGCAAATCAACCCTCTCGCTTAGAGAATTTGCATGAGCATCAGTCTTTGCGTAAGAAGTACCAGAGCTTCCCCTATTTACAACTATACACCCTGTTAATCGTTTAAAGGCATCAACATAGTACCCTTGTTCTGTTATTGAATCACCGAAAAACACCACTTTTTTACCACTTAGTAATGATTGGATTTTTTGATTAGTTCTATGGTTAGCTTTTGCAATAATGGGATAAGCTAAAGGATGGTTATTAGAATGTCTGGCATTAGTTACTTTTAGTAAAACTGCTCCTTCTGGCACGTCTAACTCAACCCATACGCTCTGATATTGTGGGGAGGACTGAAAAGAACTTAGCACATTCCCATCGGCATCAACAAATATTGTGTTTGCTCCTCCTGTAGAGTGATATATCAAGAACTTTGAGCTATTTTCTACATCAAAATAATATAGGTCAAAGTTACTATCTGGTGAGGTTTCCACATTATTATTATTTACCCACGTCATAGGTTTAAGCATAGAATAAGATATATCTGTGAAATCCCTATAGTCATTAATAAGCTGTGGGGCATTATTTAACTGTTTATCAAATTGCCCTTTCAATAACCCGTTAAGGACAAATCCGCCCTCTTGGTATGCTAACAAAATCAGTTTGTTATCATTTTTACTGCAACTTGAAACTACATTTATTTCACGAGTATTCATATTTAAAACAAGAGAATAGTATGGGAGTAACGTAATTTCGGTGTTTTGTTCTACATATATGTTATAACTCTGCATATATTCATCAATAAAGTTATAACGTGATGATAGATATTTAATAATTATATTATTCCCATCTTTTCTGATACCAAAATTGTTAGACGGGCTTATAATAAATCCACCCTTATCAATATCTATATAATTAGTAAGATTATTTTTATTATACAAGTTAGCGAAAACACCATTAAACGCCCCGATAGGTTCATTGTGAAGCAACACTAAATTATTTGGGGTTCTAATTCCATCTCCCATGTTTTGAACGCTAACCTCTTTTGTTACTACGTCCAAACACAATGTCTTATAAATAGGCACTTTAAACGTAGTTGGATATGAATCAAATGTTAAATTTAATCCTTTGTGCCCACTCCTAATAAAGATTATTCTTCCTGTAAAAGTCACATCTATACTATTATCTTCATTCCGAATAAAGGATACATTTAAATCCGATTGAATACCTACTGAAAATTCCATTTCATCTTTTAGCTGAACAAAATCGTCATAACTTGCACTATTTAATAATATCGCATTCCACGAACCCGTAGTATTAGAAAATACGACCATAGACCCTGTTAAATCATAATTATTAAAATTAATATATACCCCTTTTTTTGAGGCTATATAAAATACATTCTGGTCTGGGTTTCCTGGCACTGTTTCTGGGGTTGCAATTCCAGCGAATGTTGCATTTGCTCCAACTTGACTAATTAACGTTGTCAACGTGTTTTGCAGCACTTGACCCGTAATTTCTTGGTTGCTGTTCGTCTTAATAACGGACGCAACGGCGGCTTTCAGTTCTTCGTAATTTCCCATTGTTTTAAAAATTTAACTAACATCATTGTTATTAAAGTCATTATTAAAGTCTTTATTGTAATCGCCCCCGGTCGTTGGAATAACGCCCCGTCCGATTTTCTTAACCACGGTTGCGCACTCAAATTCACATTCAACCGACGCCAAATTGCCCTGAGTTTGCCATTTAGGGGTAATCAAAAACGTATCGCAATCGTATTTCCTGCCTTGACTGTAAACCGTTACAAAATCACTCATGCGGATTAACCGCATTACGTCGCAAAGGTATTCGGGGGCTAAAAAGATAAACCGGAACGTCTTTTCTGATATTTGTTTTTCCGGGAAAAAATACCCGTCCCGCTCTTCGCCCTCTTCCTCAAACTTGTATTCTGGCTTTCCTAACTCGGCACAAACGTAAACACGATTTTTGAATTGCACGCCCTCGTAAACGATTTGTCCGCCGTCAACTTCCATATTGGCGGCGTCGCTCCATTCAACGCACAAATAACCGTCCATTCCGCCGGAAATCCATGTAAATACATCGGAATAATACCATTGTACGCCGTCACTAATTCCAATCATATACCGCCCCTCCGGTAAATTCAAAGATAACGGCAACAATCCCGGATAAACAATAACATCATAACCGTAATTAGCAAACCGAACAATCTGCAATCCGGTTTCTTTCATCATCTTTGTTATGTCTGCCAATACACGGGTTAATTTATAATCGTAAATCCGCACCCATGCAATCGAATTGGTACGGGTTGGACGTATGATTTGAAACGGCAATAATTTGTTTATAGGCGTAAATAATGGGTAAACATCGCCATACGCATACGATTTTTTATAATCTTGGTATTGCGGACTTTCATAAAAAGGCAATACGGACAAATTGTTATTCGGTGTCATATTTCAAAGTTGTTTTAATTGAACGGCTGCACAAATTTACGCTTAATTTATCAATTTGACCGTTACCGATATAAGTTTTTATTAGCTGCATGGGGTTTGGGTCGTCATTTGCCGGAAAACTAAACGTTTGTTTCTTCTTTCTCTCAATACCGTATGCGTAAACCTCGGAACCGTTTATTGATACACGACGGGCGGGTAAATCATACATCCAATAAGGCATTTGCAGATTAATAAACGCCAAATATCCGTTTTGCAAAAAGTATTCAACCCCGTTGACGGTTTGACGTGTAAACGGTAATATCCATTGCGACCCGGACGTTGGCGGAACGGCGGCAAACAAGGCGAACCCGTCGGAACTTATGTTGCCGGGATTTAATAGCATCAAATCAATATCTGACGTGAAATTAGATACGTTTACGTCCTCAACCTTTCCGGGCGTTACATACTTGCTAATTACCTGTATCGGCAAACCCTCAAATGCCGCCGTAACGTCGTCCATCCACTTAAATTGGTAACGTTCCGGCAAATCAACCTTATCAAACGAATATTCCGACGTATTGAACGCCCACGGTTTCCCGTTGCGCAAATTCAATTCCTTTGTTAAATCGTGGCTTAACACAACCCCGCCGGAATAGGAACCGCCATTGCGGAAATATTGGATATGTTCAATTTTAAATTTGCCGTCCTCAATAAACCAATAACATTTGAAACAATCCCGTAACATATTGGTAAATTGTTGTAAGGTCGTCGGGGCTTTTTGTGCGGGTTGCTGATATTCGCCGTTTATAATGTTCGTTTTCTGCGATACAAGCAACCGGAAATTCAACCCGGATATTGGATTGTTTCCCCCGTATAAAAATTGGCTATATTCCGCCGTGGCTTCATGCGTAATTCCGGGTGCAATTTGATTGAGCAAAACAGATATACAAGACGCAACCGGGAACGCATCCCGCAAAGTATATTCTTTTCGGGCTTTTTCCTCTAATATCCAATCCATCAAATAAAATCCAAACCATAACGACGCATAACGCCACGTTGACCGGGCGATTGGATAAAACGTTTGTCCGAAAATGGAATAGGGCGGCGCAAAATACTTTCCGTTGTCCGCTAATCCCCACTCGGTCGGGGTGTCTGAAAAGTTGTTTGAAATAAACGCCACGTCGATTGCGTAACCAATCGCACGCCTATAATTACGGTTATTATCAACTATATCATCGGCGGGCAATGGATATGTATTAAGGTCGTCGATTTTCTCCACGTCGCACAAATACCGGGCATATATATTATAACTTTTCATATCGGCGTGCATTGTTCCGGTTGCCCCGGAACCCTCAACGGCGGTTAAATCAAATTCCAACGTATCAAACGGTTCCTGCGTTACCTTTTGATAACGAAACATTACCGTATCGTCGGATTGTTTCCGTATTTCAACTACAGCAATACCAAACGGCAACCCCCCGTTTATTCGTTGTTGTGAAATATAGATATAATAATTAACATTCAATTCCGGGTATAATTTCCCCTCGAATACGTCCGCACTTGCACCCGTCGCCATTCGTCCGGTATAAAGCCCGGATATTACCGCCGGGGAACCGTTGGACGTAATTTGTATTTCTTTCAATATATTGCACAAAGCAAAATGATAGGTTTGTACTAATGCGTTTTGGTCGGTCGTGGCGTTTGCGTCTTGTTCCCAATTCGTACCGCCCAAAAAACAAGAAACAACACTATCCCCCGGAACGTATATTTGAATTAATGGACGCTTGTTTATCGTTATCCGTTGGATTGTCGGGGCTAACGTTATTAAATTGTATTCCTTTTCCAATCCCGCCAACACGTCGTTATAATCGTCGATTGCGTCCGGTTGTACAACAACCTTTTCATCGTAATCCGTAAACGTACAATCGGTTTTCATAAACTTGCCTTGAAAGTATTGGAACCATGTACGCCCGCCGTCGTCGCTCTTTTCAATGCAATACAAAAATTCATTGTCGAACGATTGACGGTTTATATAGTCGTAATCATCCCGGACAAAGGTAATTTTGCCGGATAATTTGGCACGATAAAACCGTTGGTTGGTTTCTAATTCGTACTCCTTTGCCAAATCGTCCTTATATATCGGATGCACGGTTTGACCTTGTAAGACGTTCGGGGCGTCCAACGTTCCCAATCTCAACCATGCCGTCCCGTTTGCGTATTGCCCTTTATTTACATTAAACCGGATATATGCGGCGTTGCTCGGTATATCAAATTCCGTATTTGTAGCGGCGGGGTTGCTTCCCCAACCGCCGATAATCTTTTTATTGCTGTCATAAAATGCGCCCCCGGCATACGGGGTATAATTCTGAAACAATTTGCGGGGGTACACGTTACCAACCGGGACAAAAGTACGGGTATAATAGTAGCTCGTATTATTCCCAATATCCCCGGTTATGTGGCTTATCGCTCCGTTTGCTAAAAACGCATTTACAAATGAATGTCTATAAATCGGGTTCATATCAATTTTTAATTTTACGTGTCAAATTCTTGTAAATCTCAATAACATTGCCGTTGCCATCGATATAACGACGGCGGCGGTTTTGCTCTTTAATTTCTCTTACATCGTCTTTCAAATCCCGCAAATCCGGGGCGTTGTTTTGCTGAACCGTTACATTAACGCCGTCGGTATTGTAGGCATTCAAATACTTTTGCGGGAATGTCCCACGGTTCAAACTATTAATCACGTCCGGGATTAGGCGGCGGAACCTCCGGGAATTGCGTTTATTGATAACGGCGAAAAACTCCCCGCCCTCGGCACGCCTCCGGGTTCCGTCCGGTTTGGTTCCTAAATCCACATCGTCGCCGGATTGGTGGGAACCGCCCGCCAACATTTCAACCGTACCATCGCCGTAACTTTCCGAACCCCCGGCGTTGGCGGACTTGGATAATTGGGCGGCTTTAATTTTGGCGGCTGCAAAGGAACCCCACATTATCGCAATAGCCGGAATTGCAAAGGGAAAACCTAATTGGCTCCATATTAAAGCGGACGCCGTCACAAGGTTTCCGATTTGTTGGATTGTTTGGATTGCTTGTTGTGCCTTTTGCGCCTTTTGTTGCTCCTTTAGGGCTTTTTCTTGGTTCTTTTTGGCTTGGTCTAATTCCTTTTGTGCCATTGTAACGTTATTGGCGTAACCGTTCGCCCGTGCCTCTAATTCCGCATCTAATCGGCGTTGGCTTGCGTCAACCTCTTTGTCGGCGGCGGAAACGGCGGCGTCGGCGGCTTGTACCTTTGCATCCAAAAAACTATTTAATTGCTCAATAGCAAAGGAAACGGACGTACTTATTGCCTCCTTTTGGTCATCGTCCAAATTCAGCCCAAACAACCCGTAAATGTCGTTTCCCCGTTCGTCGCCTTTGCTTTTCTCAATTTCTTGGTCGATTTTCGCAATGGTATTTTCGATTGTTTTAACCTCGGCGTCCGTCATTTTAACGCCCGCCGCTTTGTTCAATTCTAATATCTTTTGCAACCGTGCCTTTTCTTGTGCCAACCGGAACCGGGTTTTGCGTTCCTCGGAATTACGAATTAAATCAAACTCGGACGCCTCCAACGCTTGCGTTTGGTCGAAAAGCATTAACGCCCGTTGTTGGTTTAACTCGGTCGTTTGCTTCAATACCTCGGCATCATATTTGGCGTTAATATCCGCCTCGGATTGGCGCACGTCCTCGGCTAATTGCCTATTTTGTGCCAATTCGATTGCCCGTTGTTGCTGTAACAACTGAATACGCAAATTTATTTCCTCCTGCGAACCCTCACGGGCGGCGTCTAATTGTAATTGCGTCCGGTCGGCGGCGGCTTGCATTTGGTCTATTGTAATTTGGTCGTTCAATTCGCCCAAACTCTTTGCGTATTGTTGTTGCAAAAGTAATTGTTGGTTAAGCAATTCGGCAACTTGCGTTTCAGTTAATCCCCGCTCGGTTTCTAACCGGGTGTTAATGTCCTGTATTTGCCTTTCATACTCAACCCGCAATTGTTCCCGTTGCTTTTCCGCCCCCTCTGCCATCAATGCAATTTGGGCGTCCTGCGTTGCCCGTTGTGCGGACAATTCCGCCGCCCGTTGTTGGTTGGCAATATCTACCATATCAACCGCCAATTGTTCCCGTAATAAAACAATTTGGTCGTTTAACGCTTTGCGTGCCTTAACCGTTAAATTGGTTTCCGTCCTCAACTGCAATTGTATGTCGGCAATCGCACGGGCGTTGGCGGCTTGACGTTGCGCCCGTTGTTGGTCGAATGAATTTTTAATTAAGGCAATCCGGGCGTCCTCGGCTTTGCGCAATATATCCGTTTCCGCTTTGGCGGCGTTCCGGTTTTCGTTTGCTCTTTGGGCGGCTTGTATTTTCCTTTCGGCGTCCAAATCCGCCCCCTCGGTTTTTAGATTAACGGCAATGTCAACCGCCCGCCCGGTATTATCTATTTGACCCTGTACGGCTTCAATTGCTTCATCAACCTTGACTTTATCAATTTTACCGTCTAAATCAACATCAATATAAACTTTCTTATCCCCACGGGCTTTGGCGTTATTCAACTGCAATAACATATCGTTTAATTGCTTCAACTTTGCCCGGTTTGCCTCCAAATCGTTTAATTCTTGACCGTAAAAACCAACGCTTTTATTATGCGCCTTTGTGCGCTCGGCTAATATTTCGTCCTCAATCTTTCGGGTTTCAGACAATGAAGCGTTACGGGCTTTAGCAATGTTTAATTCCCGGTTCAATTGGGCGACACGTTCGTTGCTAACCCGGTTCATTTCGGTTGCCTCGGTTTCCAAATAATCCAACCACGCCTTTTGCGCCTCGTTAAGTTTTTGTTGGTTCTTTGCCGATTTATCGGTATTAGATGCAAACAGAACTAAAGCCCCCACAACCGTAACCAATGCCAACGCCAAAAGAACATACGGATTTGCGGCGGCAATCAGATTGAAAGCCTTTTGCGCAATTGTAGCCGCCAATGTTGCCTTTGTTCCCTGCATGGTAACAAGGCGGTTATAAACTTGCGCTTTGCTCAATGCCGCCATTTGTAGCCGGGAAATACCCAACATAATTGCGGATTGTTTTTGTACTGCGTTTTGTATGGCTTGCACCCCGGTTGTAATGGCTATTGCTGCCTGTAACTTCTTTTGCGCTTCTTGTACGTCCTCACTTTCCGCCCCGAACAATTCCATTGCCCCGGTAAATGCGGCGAACCCACCGGACGCACCAGCCGCCAAACCTAATACGGCATCCAAATTGGACGTATCGGACGCCATGCGGGTAATTTCATCGGTCGCATCCTTAACCGCATCTCGTAACATTGCGGTTTCTTTGCTCAATTGCTGATATTCGGCGGTTCCTTGTTTGCCCTCCAATCGTAACAATGCTAATTGCTTCGTTTGGTTCTCTATTTGGGTCGTCAACCCTTTTGCGGCGTCGGAATAGTTACCCACGTTTAACGACGTTTTCCCGGTCGCTTCCTGCAACCGTTTCATTTCCTCGTAAATCGCTTTTGTTTCGGCAACCAATTTGCGCCCCTCCTCGGTCGCCTCCCTTTCCTCAACCGTCATATTATTGAGGTATATTTTATTGATTGAGTATTGAGCGGACAAACGATTATATGAACCCTCGGCGGATTGGTTCAACCGGGTTGTCAACTTGTTTAATTCGTTCGCCTCTTTTTGCGCTTGCTTCAATTCCGCCAACCGTTTTGCGTTCTCGCTTTCCGCAAATGCCAAATCCTTTGCCGCCCGTGTCAATTTGTCGGTATCGGCGGACGCCCCCCGGATTGTTTTACGTCCGTTTTCGGTCGCCCCGCTTACGCCCTCCAATGCAGCCTTAACCGTTATCGCCTCACTCTTTATATTTTTTAGAGTGTTCATATAGGCGTCGGAAAGTTGGTCTAACTGATTAATCAACTTTGTAATCGAATCGTCCGGGCTTACAAGGTCGCTATATTTTATAGGGTTGTTATTATCTGCCATACTTAACGTTATTTGCGGGCAATTTGCCCCGTATTAAATTATCTTTTCTTTTCCATGTAGTTAATCAACCAAAGAAAAACAACGCCGCAAATCGCCTTATTTGACGCCGTTTTTATTTTTGGTTGGTTTCAACAACTCCTTTATCCGCTCAAATGCGTTGTAATACTCCAATACGGTGTATTTCTTTGGTTCCGGTACGTGCAAATGTTGCGATATGGTTAAACACATATTTTCAAACTGTTTATCGTACTGAATTTCCATGTTATCGGAACCGCTAAAAACAACCGGGCGATTATATAACAACAACATCGTCGTTATTTTATCAATTTCCGCCCGTTTGTCCTCTGTATCGCCGTTTATAATCGCATCCAACATTAACATTGTCCGGTTACGCAATTCGTCGTAATACTCTTTAATCGTCGCATCGTCGAACATACGGGGGAAATACATTTGCAATTCTTCATCTATTTTTTTTTTGACCGCTTCCATTTGGGCGGTCAACTCTTTAATTGGCACGTCGCCGAACATATCGACGACCTTTTGCAACCCGTCGTCGGATAAATCGTTGTACGGGGTTCCGTCGATTGATTTAACCAACACGGCAAACGCTAAACATTTCGGGCTTAACCCGGATTGAATGAAATACACGTTTTGCCGCATATTATCTAATTCGATTGCCGCCAATTCCGGGGTTTTGCTCCGGGCGTATCTCATTGCCTTTTCAATATGCGTATCGAAATCCTGCAAATCTGAACCAATCCCGGCATCAACCAATAACATTTTATTGTACTTATGAAAACGCAACATCGGCAATTCGTCGATTGCGTCGTATATCTCAACCGTGTATTCCCCTATCTTAACCGTTTTCATAGCAAATAACGTGTTATCATGGTTGAACAAAAAGGAACCAACAACAACGCCGGGTTCCCGGTTATAAACGCCAAAAGGATTGCCAAAGCAACCCCCGCCCAAAAGGACAAACAGAAATCACAATTAAACATCTTTGAGAAAAACTCGTTGCCGTGGATTTGCACATATTCGATAACGCCCCATTTGCGTAACAAGGTCAAACCAAATGCGGCAACCAAAGCAACCACGACCGTATAAAATAAAAATGCTTTCATATACTTGTTGTTAATCAGTTAAACACGTTTCATCAATTCCCAATTCCCCGGCAAACCGGAACCCGGCGAACGGGTGCATTAAAAATTGGTTATCTATTTCGTTCAAAGTGAACCCGGCAAATATGTTTTCCGCCTTTGCGTACACTCTGTTTATTTTCATGGAACCGGAACGTAACCAAATACCGCCGTTCAATACCCGCATGATTTGTTGTTTGACTGCCTCCGTATTCCGGTTATTGGGGTCGTTGGTTATCGTTCGCATATCAAACCAAAATATAACCGAAAACGGCGTTGTATATTTGTTTTGTTCGCCGGGGAACCAATCAATTTGTTGCGGGTCGTCCAATACGAAAAACGAATAATTCCCAATATTACTATCCGGGGCAATCAACATATATTCATTGCCGCCGACGTAAATATTGGGCGTGTAATATCGTTTTCCTTGTATAGACTTAACCAACCGTTCCGAACGTCCAAAGGAATAGTTAAGCCACGGCAACCCGTCCGCCAATCCCTTTTGAATATTGGCAATAACCCGGTCGAATAATTCCGGGTTCTTTATAATCGGTACTCTATCCATTTCCGTATATTGTTTTTTTTGCTTTGGTTAGCAAATCCGGGTAAACGTATTGCCAAATCAGTTTAGCAATGTTTTCGTTCGTCAATCCCAATATTTGCCGCCCGTACTTTTTTATCAAATCTTCCGTTTTGAAGTCATCTGCCTTGATTTCAAACTGCTTCTCTCCCACTTCCAAATAGAAACTACTTTCAAAATCGCCCTCATCCCGTAACGTTACTCGATTCGTCGGCTGTCCCTTTTCCTCCTTAATAGCTATTGTTAACGGAGAATAAGGGCGATAGTCCATAATATCTACTCCCAAACTATTAATACCTTGTTCAAAGAGCTGATTGTCTACATTAGCGTCAATAATAAACGCAGTAACATATCCATCTTCGATTATTTCCCTTATAATCAATCCAGATTCTAATTTGTTATTAAAGGCAACCACCCTGTCTCGTAACGAAGATATTAAACTCATGGCTTTTCCTTATCTTTCAGTTCATTATTTTGTTTTTCTTCAACTTTCCGCATAATTTCAACAATATTACTTGGGATAAGTTTTGTGAATTCGAGGCTTATAAGATAATATATAATCCTATATGACATATTCAACGGATATGCTATTACCAGATTACGAAACGAATTCCTTAAGTACACGTAACATAATATAAGCGTAATTATTCTGGAGGCATACAATGCAGTACATTCGTTGTCGCAAAGCAATATTGTCATATTTATAACCTTGACTATTAGTACATAAATAAATAATTCTATCAAAGAAGAACGGAATTTCTTTATACTAAAAGGCTTGCAATTGGTAATAGTAATTCCATCAGCGCACATACCGCAAAACGTATTGAAACCAAACAGCACCAATAATGCGATAACATAATTTGATGTATAGGGGAACACAGCAAGAAATGCGCTACATATACCCACAAAAACATGACGAAAATTTTCCATACTTATACTGTTCTATATTTCACACCACGATTATTGCAGCTCAAACAAATACGGTCAATTCCTTGCGTATCTAACCGCAAAGCCTCAAACGCTTTTTTAAGGTCATAACCCAAACCTCCGGGGCGTCCCTCAACATTCCCGTCCAACTCATACAATATATCCATTTTAGAGGCGTTGGATTGGTTCCGGTTTACCCTTACGTTGGGGTTCATTGCCAATGTGCGCAAAGCGATTGCCGCAACTTGGCGTTGTATTACCGTTTGGAATATCGCCCGTTGTTCAACGATAAAATCGGTTAGGTCGCAACCCACCGTTATTTCACAATTCAACCCGTAATTCAACGTATTAGTGTACATCGTATAGGCTATATCCCACAACTCCGGGTATTCGGCGAATGTTTCCGGGGCGTTGTACATAAACGGGGAAATCTGCAAATACTTTGTCAATTGCCGCCATGCCTCAATATTGCCGTACCCGGTACACGTTCCGCACGGTTCCCGGCTCCAATCTTTCGACACGTTAATTGCTTGCATTCCGGCGGGCAAATCGTCTTGATTGTAGCAAAGGAACCACGCACCCCCGGCGTTGTTTGCGTCGCTTATATACGGCAAAAAACAATCTTCCAACGTAAACCATTGAAAGCCGCCATTTGTCAACGTAAAATTCAAATCAAACGTCTTTACGGGGTCAATCTGCGAACTATGGAAAAGGTATAATTTCACAATCCCGGTTCCGCCTGTCATTTGTAAGCCAACCCGGTGTATTTGGGCGGTAACTCCCATCGCCCGCACCGGGATAATCTCAAACCCTACCAACTTATGATTATTCGGTTGGGTTGCTCTTATACGTCCCGCACCATCAAAGAACGTGCGACGTTCCAATAGGTTCTTTGTTTCCTTATCCAACCCTTTTATTTGGGTAAACGTTTGTACCGCCGTGGAAATTCCGTTGCGGGTCAAACGTTCCAAATAGTCGGACAATATGTTGTATTTCTCCCAAAAGGTCGAACCCTCGGCGGGAACCTCGGCGACGTTATCAACCAAAGCAACCCAATACAAAGGTTTGCCCGCCGCATCGTTGGCGTATTGTACCACGGTTTCGGCTTTCCATTCCTTTGTATCGTTCCAAACCGGGTATTGAAAGCCCCAATTGTCCGGGACGATTGCCGCCATATTATCCAACGTTACAAGCGGGTGCGCCCCTTGAAAATATAACCCGCTTTCGGTTTCTGTCAATTGCTCGGCGATTGCCTCGGCGGGATTGTATGATTGCTCCCAACCGACAACGTGCAATAACTTATCTTGTATTTCCTTAATCCTATACATAAGCCCAAATATAACCGCCACAAGTTTTTTTTATACCCTTACAGCATTTAACAATATTACTATCATTTAAACCCGTTTCCCGTTGTGCGTCTTTTACTGATAAAAATGTTTTTATCAAATCGCCGCAAATGGAATACATCGCAATTTGTTTTGCTCGTTGGTGCAATCCGCCTAATCTCCCAACCATATATTCACCAATCTTTTTATTTAGGCGTGATTTTGTTATTGGATTATTACAATTTTCTTTGGTTGTAACCCAACGCAAATTGTCCGCCTTGTTATTCGATTTGTTGCCGTCGATATGGTCAACACATGGTTTATTGTCCGGGTTCGGAATGAAAGCCGCCGCAACTAATCTATGAACATTAACAGATTTACGAGTACCATTACACAATACTACAACATTATACCCGTGCTTATTGGGAACGGTTTTAACCATCTTTGTATTATTACGCACGTTTCCGTAATTACTTATTTCATAATTAGGGAAATCGTATATTACTTTCCAATTTTCCATATCATTAATTTAAAAAGAGGGGGCGGGGATAACCACCCCGTCCCCTCGGTTAAATAATTGTTCTGTTTTCCGGCTTATGCGCCTGCACCCCCGGCGGGAAATTCCCCGGCGTTGGTTACATATACGGGCATTCCTAACGGTTCGTTCGGGTTGCGTGCTGCAATCTCGGCTTTGATAATTGGATTTGCCACGGTGTCCGGTTTGCTGTTATATGCTACCATGTAGGCAACATCAACGCTAAATCCGAAATACTCCTTAACCGCACACGTCAAATCGGCGGTTGCGTCGCCCATAATCGCCGATTGGTCGCCCACGGCGGTATAATAATGCGAACCAACGGGCAAATCAATGTACGGCAATCGTACAATGTCCCATTCGTGGAAATTCGCACGGGTGCGGCGGTATGCCTCACGGTCAACACGGGTTAAGATACCAACGTTTCCATCGGCAACGGCAAACATTGTTCCCATTTTACCCGCTTCGTCTGTTACGTTGTTAGTATAATGCAATACTTTGTTGTCGTATTCCATGCGCTTATTAACGTCGTTGTAAACGCCATGTTGCGCCAACTTGCGTATTAGGCTATCAACACCCGCATTTGCGATAAGATGGATATATTCCGGGTAACAATTCGCCCGCATGATTGGGTTAATGTCGCCCAAAATCTCGGTTGCCATTTGGGTTGGCACTTGTACAACGTTCCCGGTCTGCGTGTAATTGAGCAATGTTTTGAACACCTGCGTTTTGTTCGCCTCCAATGCGGCAACGGCTCCTTTATCCAAAGCGTCCGCCAACGCACGGGTTGTTTTCTCCATTTTGCGCATAAAGTCATGATTGTACGAAATCTCATTGTTTGAGTATGCCGCCGGAACCATTGTAAAACCAATTGCATACGTCGCCCAAACAAGCGTTACCAATGCGGACGTATTTTCATTGTCGGCAATAACGCACGAACGCACGTTGCTAACTTGTACGTTTTCGTCGTAATTGATAACGGGAACTTGTACCGTGTTACCGATACTTACTAATGCCCTATCTCTCAAATTAGGGCTAATAATTGAGTTGGGGGCGTTGGTTTGCTCAATAAAGAAATCCAATGCGCCGTACTCACACGGGCGGAACATATTACGGTCTAACTCCGGGTTCTCTATCCGCCAATTCTGTACTCTTGTTGCAATTAAACTCATTGTTTAAAAAATTAAATTGTTTATAAATGCGGGTTTACCCTTTACCCGTGTTGTCTTTTACTTTTCCGGCAATGCGGCAATATTGTTGTCTTTCCATGCTTGTTGCATTCCGGCGTCAAATTCTGCCGTTCCGACTTTTAACCCTTGTTGTTCCAATGTCGCCGTAATTGCGTCGTATGCCTCAACCCTCGTTTTTGCGCCGGATATGTCAACGGTAATATTACCGCCCGCACTGCCTCCACTTGGTGCGCCTGTACCGCCGCCCGCCGCTTGGCGTCCCTTATCCAAAATACCCATTGTTTCCAATTCACGGGTCAAAAGGTCGCCGGGGGTGTACGGGTTCAACTGATTGTTCGGGTTGCGCATGATTGCGCCGTTTTCGTCCTTAAACGCTAACATTTTGCCGCCCTTTCCGTCGTCGATAAATTCGGGGTTCATGCCCTTAATCTTTGCAATCGCTTGGTCTAACAAAACCTTTGTTGCGCTTTCCGGCAACCCTGCCTTAAACTTCAATCCGGCGGTTGCTGTCTGCAATGCCGTTTCAACACGAATGCCGAACACCTCGTTTGTGTGGGTTTGTTCGGCTTGGTCGTATTTCGTTTTGAGGTCGTTGTATTGGGTCGTAACGCTTTGCAAATCTGCCTTTGCTTGCTTCAATGCCTTTGCGGTTTCCGCATCCGTTGCACCGTCGGCAATGGCTTTTTCCAAACGTGCCTTTTCTTTGGTTAGGCTGTCAATCTGTGATTGCAGACCGTTTGCGCCCTCAACTTTGGTTTTGAACTCGGTTAATACTCGTTTGGCGTAATCAAACGTTTTTTCGGTTCCGTTCTTGGCAATACCGGAAACGGCTAAAATGTCCGCATCCAAACCGCCGTAAATTTCCCCGGTTTTCTTTGCTATTACGCTATTTTCGTCGTTGACTGATAACGTGGTTATCGCTGTCAATTGTTCGTCGGTTAATCCGGCTAATGCCGCATTTGCCCTTAAAACATCAATCGTTAATGCCATAATCTTTCCCTTTGATTATTAAATTAATATTCGGTACTTTTTGCCCTCGGCTTTGGCGTCCGCCTCGGCTTTTGCTTTGGCATCGGCTTTGGATTCCTTTGCAGTTGTCGCCGGGATAACGCCCGCCGCTTTCAATTCTGCCAAAATCTCGGCTTTCAATGCAGCCTTTTCCTCGGCACGGGCTTTGGCGTCCGCCTCGGCTTTTGCTTTGGCATCGGCTTTGGCTTTTTCCTCGGCGGCTTTGGCTTTCTCTGCCTTTGCCTTTTCGTCCGCCTCGGCTTTCGCTTTCATGTACTCGTTGGGGTCGTGCAATACGGTAATCGTGTAACCCTGTTTTTTCAAATTGTCGGCAATGCTATTTTCATAACCCTTTTTGCCGAACTTCTGAATACGGGGAATTGATAACCGTTTGCCCGTTTCGCTGTCGAATTTCTTAATTTCGATAACGCAATGATACAAATGTTTCTCATTGTCCGGGACAATGTAGTTTTCGGGCGTAACGTCGATAATCGCAACGTCTTTAGTTTTGCCCTCGCTTACTTTCACTCGCATAATCGTTAAATTTACTTGTTATAAAATTTATCTTAGAGTTGAACGGCATATTATACCCAAACTCTAACACGTTCAAATATTCACGTTCAAATCTGCGTACAAAGTTAGCAAAATTCAACTTTATACGCATATCGTTTTCGCTGATAATCTGTTTGTCGTACAAATCCAATACCTCGTTACGGGTCAAATGTCGGTACGGTTCCAATTCCGCCAACGTCAACATACGTTGCAATTGGGTTGGATTGTTCCGGTATTCCGTTTCGATAATTTGGTTTTGTAGTGCGTCTAATTCCGCCTCGCTTGCGCCGCTTTCCTTTGCTACCTTGTAACGTTCCCGTAACTCCGTTGCGTTGGATAAATAAAACTCCGTGCCGTAATTGACTTTTGCAGAAACGAACAAACCGCCATACCTCAAACGGCAAACGGTTTCATCGACGAATTGTTGCGCCGCTTCAAATCCCTTTTTTACCCGGTTTAATACCGTGCTTTGGCTCTCAAAATTCGCCTGTATTTGTTGCTCGTTCAATGCGTCCCGTGTGGTTATTTCCTCGTTGGTTCCAACAACCGACGTAATAATGTCATTCTTTAGGCGGTTTTCTTCCTCAACGTTATAATCCAAACTATTACGGTCAACGGTCAACATTTGCACCGGGTTACGCAAATCGGGTTGTTTATCCCCGTCCGGTATTGGTATTTCCACGAACGAACCAACGCCATTAATGCGACTATCCCCGCATTTGGGGCAACGCATCAAAAGCCCGGCGGCATCCAATTTATAAAACCCTTGTTTGTCTTTCAAAAACCCACCGTCGCAATAATCGCCATTTTCGCCGTTACTGAAATCGCAACTTTGTTCATACCCGGAATAAATCGGATATGCGCCGTATAAGTCTAAATGTCGTTTACTGATATGGTAAAACAAAAACCAATCCAACGCCTCCAATTGTTTGGTTAACGGGGATTGTTTAACGTCGGGTTCTGATAGGCTCAAAGGTTCGTTCCAAAAGAAACGGGCGGGACAATAACCGACGTCGTGCGGGTTATCAACCAACAATTCGCCGATATTATGGTTTTTGTCCTCTCTGAATACCCTATAACGTTCGTCGTCAATCACTGCGATACGTTCCCCGTCTTGCCTAAAAATGATATAATCCATTACCCCCGTCGTCGGGTTGGCTCTGTAATCAATCACGGATGCAATAGGCAACCAATAGAAATACGGTTGCGGGTATTTGTCGCCGGGGTTTTGTTCGCTCGGCATATCGACAATTAGAACGCTATTTATTTCCGTTTGGAAAAACTCCCAACCTTTCGTACTCCATATTTCCGGCTCATGTAATACGTCTTGGCGGTAATATTCCCAATCGTCCCGTTGTTCGGGGTTTTGGAACTGATAATTGAACGCCGGGTTACGACCGTCAAAAATCCGGCTCAACTTATCAAAACAAACGCCCGTTACCTCGTTTGTTTTAACGGGGTAACGGAACAATGTTTTGAACATCTTAAATTTGTCATGCGGCAATAGGTTAGAAACAAATGCCATAAAATCCGTAATCGGTTGGCAAATGTCAAACGACGTAATACGGGTGCGGGCGTGAAAATTAATGCGTTGTTGATGATAAACGGCTTTGTTTATCGTCTTACGCTTTTTCGGCTCCGTTATCCGTTTTTTTATTTCGTCTATACTCAATCCCATTGTCGTTGGTAAATTTAAAATCGCTGTCTTTGGGTAACTGCCAACCGCCGTTGTTTGGCATCCGCAACAACCTTTCGGCGTGCTTAATCTCAAATTCATCGGTTAAACCATGCGGCGGACAAACTAATTTAACCTTTGTAACCTTTGCCGCCATATCGTCAACCGTTTGCGGGTTTCAAATCGGTTAGCGGATTGAAATCCGGGGTTACAATTGTGAGGTCGTCCGAATAGTTCGGCAAAAACGCCCATTGTATTGCGTTGCTGTCCGGGGCTTCCAATCCGCCATGCGTTTTGTCGCCAATGAACAAAGAACGAATTGGAATAGGATAATACGTTGTCGGGGTCGTTTCGTCTTGAATAGCTTCAATACTTCCGTTTTCATCAAACAGATAGACGCCCAAATTGTCCGCCCAACTTTCGCATTGCAATTCTTTCATTGCCTTAATTACTGATTGGGGGATTTTACGCATTACACCCGTGAACGGGTTCGGTTCACGCCCTATAATTTCCTCAACGCCTCCCAATGTTTCGTTACCGCCGCCAAAGGTTCGGGCGGCTCCGGCTTCGTTGGTCGGGGCTTGGATATACGGGGAAACAACAATTTTTGTGCTATTAGCCGCCGACAATAACGGCGTCCATGATGCAAGCAAAGTAATTGCCTTTTCCGTGGTAAAACTGTTTTTGCTTCCATCGTCTTTGGTTAGACGTTGAAACGCTACCTTTTGGATTTGCCCGAAACTTTCGGCGCATTTTACGGCGGGAATATCGGGCAATGAAGCCGCCGCCGGACACTTACAAGTAATCATACTCTTTAAATTTTAACGTTAAAAATTACATTTGTTACCTCGTTGGGCTGTCCCTTTGCCCTCTGTATTACTTCTACGTTGCAAAGTTATAAACTTTTTCCGTTATAAACTTGCATATCTCAATTAAATTGTTAGTTACGACGTTTAACGCCCCGGTTTGCGTGTGCGTATGGTTGTATATTACCGTCGGCAATCTCTTTTTCGTAAATCCCGGTTAATCCGTCCTCCGGGTCGTCGTGCGTGTTCGCATCGAAATTGCGCAAAAAGGTTGTAACATGGTCGTAAATCGCTTTGTACCGGGTTTCCCAACCGAACGGCATAATAATACTTTGATTTACCATTGCGGACGCCGTAATTATCCGGCTTTCCTTATTGCCGCCTTGATAAAACGGGTCTGTCATTGCCCGCATTTTCTTTTTAATAACCTTTTCGTAACCCGCACCGCCGTTGTTACTCTCAACCCATACTTTTTGCGTGCCGTTCCTGTTAATCATTGCCGGAACGGTTACGGTTGTAACGTCCGTATTTTCGTCCGTCATTTCCATATCCGTAATTAAAGCAAATAACAACGGTTCCATACGCTTTGTTTTCTCGTTGAAAATCATGTTGTCCGATTTATAAACGTCATACGTGGCGGCAAACAAAAGGTCGTCCCCCTCATCGGCAACATCTATGTATGCGCCGGAACGTATGTACGTGCCGTAATCGGATTTTTCAACCCATGTTTTGAACGGTTGATATAATCGACCCTCGGCGGAACCGGGGTTGCCTTGATAGAGGCATTGAAATTGTACCGGGTCTAATGCTTTTTGCGCTTCCAACTTTTGCTTACTGTGTCGGCTTTCCCATAATGCCGCCCCCGGTTCCCGTGGGTCTATCTCGGTCGGTTCCCCGGTTTTCAATCCCTCAAAATTTATGCGCACCCACGCCCCCGGCGTTACGTTCTCTAAATCCGCCCAACACTTAACATCAATAATCGTTTCGCCGCTCTTTTCAATACGCCCTATCAAATCGTCGTCGTGCCAACGGGTAAATACAATCAATTCTTGACTATCGTTGTGTAAACGGGTGCGTACAACGGTCGTGTACCATTTCCACGCCGCCGCCCGTACTATCGGGCTGTTACCCTCGGCGTAATCCTTATACACGTCGTCCAATATCGAAACGTCCACGGTTTTAGACGTCAGCGAACCGCCACGACCGACGACACGCAACGACCCCTTACGCCCGACCATTTCGATAACATCGGAATTGCGCAAATAGGTATTAGCCATTGTTACGACGTTTGACCCATTTAAGTACGTGCCGGGGAATAATTCACGATACCGGGGCGTGTCGATTATTCGTTGAACGTCCCGGTTAAAATCCCGTGCGATTGTCGCCGCATACGAACCGATACATATTTTGCGGTCGGGGTCTAACCCCAACATAAATGCGGGTAATTTACGGCTCGACCCCTCCGATTTGCCATGTTGGGGCGGTTGTTGTACAATCATCTTTCGTATTTTGCCGTGTGCAAACATATCCAACAACGTATAATAAACGACGTGGAACGGCTCTAATACTAAATCCGGTTGCATATACCGGGCAAAGTTGATAAGGCGTTTACGGGCGGCGGCTTTAACAAGCAAATCCGGTTGTTGCCGGATTGCGTCGTACATCTGCAATAATTGTTCGTTGTTCATTGCTTTGCTCCTTTCTCCCATTTAGAACACGCCCGACGACCTCGGACAATGTAAAATTCATAATGCGGGCAACGTAAACAAATCGGGTTCCCGTTTAAATCCCGGTGTCTATGGTCGTCCGTTATCCATTCCGAAAAACGGCACGTGTCGCAAATCTCGGTTTGCCATTCCGGTTGCTTGGTTCCCGGACGGGGTACGGTTACTCTCTTTGCCATTATTGCGCCCCTCCTTTCTCGGCTAATGCCTTTTGGTATTCGGCGGATTGTAATTTGTCCGCCAATGCAAACAATAAATCGTCCGGGATTGCTTTAACGTCGTACTTTGGTTTGTCGTCGTCGGTCGTGGCGTTATATCCGGGTATCTCAATTTTAACCGGGGCGTCAAACCCTAACATCTTTGCCCGGCGTTGTTGGATATTCAAAAGCAAATCTAAAAACCGGGGGTTCCCGGCGGACGTTTCGGTTGCGGTTTCATTGTACCCGTAATATTCCGGGTCGCTGTCCTCGGCATCGGTTTTGATTGGTCGCCCCTTGTTGGTTTTCTCTTTGGTGCGCATCTTTCCGGTTTTCGACGCCTCCCATGCCTCCCATGCTTGCACCTCCATTGCATCCAATTTGCGCAATTCTTGTGTAACATATTCGTCTATGTTATCCAACCGTTCCCGCTTCCATTCGATAAGGCATTGTTGCAAGTCGTAATAAACCATTGCCAACGAAATAGTATAACCCGTTTCCCGTTTCGCTAAATCAGCATTCAACGCCGCCACTATTTCCCGGTATGAATAACCACGTAAAAACAGATTAGAACAAAACGCAACGTCATAATCCCGTTGTTCCTCGGTACGCTTATTATATCCGGCGGGTTTCCGGCTCCTATTACCCGTTTTCAATTTTTCCATCGTTCAACCTCTTTTAATGTTCAAACGGGGTAAAAAATCGACCTTTGCGCCTAATGTCTTAAACATCGTTTCGGTTCCTCGGTTCCTTTGTCCTTTCCGTCCTTTGGTTCCTCTTTGGTTCTTTCGGCTCTCTGTGTTTCTTTTTCCCGTTCCCTCCTTAAAACGTGTTTACCCTTTACAAGTTATTTGCGGGGAATTTCCATTTTAAGAGGCTTTTGTTATTAACTCAATACTTTTATTGTCTTAATGGTTATCTTTTAACCACGGGGCAAATTTACGGGTTTTCCGGGGCATTGCCAAACCTTTGTTATCTCATGTACATAAACGGCAAAACCCCGGCTTTGTTTCCGGGGCTTTTATGCCTATTGTCCTATACCGTTTTCGTATCTCCCATTTGAGCAACGAAAATAATGTTGCGTTCCACGGGGGTTGCTGTATTCCGTTCCCCCTTTCATTTCCTTTATTGCCAAACATACCGGGGCGGGCTTTCCATTTACCGGAAATTCCGGGTTAAAATATCGACACGTTCCGCATATCTTTTCGGGGCGTCGATTATCCGGGGCGCATTCGGTCGGCATATTGGGAATTTCCGACGAACATTTATTTTTCATTGCGTCGCCCTCCTTTCCGTTTATTCTTTGCCCGGCATTTGTTCCGGGGGTTCTTTTTCAAATCGACCCGTTGGATTTGTATTTCGGAACTGGGGAACATATCAGCAAAGAACGCCGCCATTGCTTCCACTTCTTTTGGGATGTTGTGCGCCTCCGGTTTCTTGTACTCCCTTTTACGTTCCGGTTGGTTTTCCATTTGGACGGCGGGGCAAACGTCGATAAGCGGGCAACCCTTACAAGTGTTCACGGGCTTTGCTTTCTTTTCGCTTTCGCAAATCGCTTTATATTTCCGGTCGTAATCCGCCGTTCTAAATCCGTGGTAATCGTCCCGGTGTGCGCTTGCACGTGTAAACATTTCCATTGCTTCAACCGCAATGCGGGCTAAAATAAAATCCGGGGTATCATTAAACGCCTTTTCCATTGAATTACGGTTTACTACCTCGGCAATCTCGTTAATAAATTGTTCTCTGTTAATCATCGCTCTATTATTTTTTGGGTTTATATTCTTGGCAACGTAAATTCCCGCACCTTTGTTCAGATTTGAACGCCTCACAATAACCGTTCCCGTTTACGTCCTCATACATGAAATTGGAACAATCGCCGCAACCTTTGTTCGGTTCGTGCGGGTGTGTCCGTTTATAATTTGGGTCGGTTTGGCGTCCTTTTACTTTGTTGTATGCCATTTCCAACAAATCCCGTTGCGGTATGCCTAATATTGCAGCGGAATGAAATACAACGGCGTTAAGGTCTGCCAATTCATCAATTACGGCGTTCATGCGTCCGGGGTCGTCGAATGTCGGCATTGCGTGTTTTACCGCCTCTTTGTACTCGTTAAATTCTTCCTCCATTTTCCGGCAACGGGACGCAATATTTGTTCCGAACAACTCATTAAACAGATTGGCAATTTGAGCAACAACCGGACGGGCGGGTTGCTCCGTGTAATTCTCGGCGGGGGTTCCTTTTGGTTCAAATTCCCGTTTAAAATCCTTTTCCGGGCGTGCGGTAAATCGTCCGTTCAATTCCCGGATAATATACCAACTTTCCGGCACGTCAACGAATATGCCGTTGCCATTGGGAAAAGAAAATATTGCTTTGCCGTCCGGTGTGCGGGGCGTTACAACGGTTCCCCCTCCGGTAAACCTCAACACGTCGTCCACATTGTCCCGGCGAAATTGGATTGCGTCAACCTCTAACAAGGTGCGACAATACCGGGTTCCCGCCGTGGCGTCCGGGTCAACTAAACGGGTGCGCATTTCCTCCGGGTATTCCTCAGGGTCGTACTTCATAAAAACCGACTGCCTACCATCGGCATAAAAGAACTCAATAAGACGGTCGCCCAATCGTCCCCGGATTGCCTGTTTTAACGCCTCAATCCTTTGTCCCTCGGCTTTATCGTTTCCCTCGCTTCCATTTTGCGCCCAACTCAAACGTATTGAGGTATCGGACGCCGTAACCTCAATTTCTTGTTTTGTTATGTCCTCAATCATTGCGCACATATCGCAATCAAAGGGGCTTAATACTTGTTTGTTCATCGCTCTAAAAATTTATTTGTTATTACTATCCGGGTCGGCTTCAACCTTAACCCCGGCAATTGTTCCGTTATAATTAAATTCCAATGTTTCGACGCCCTTAAATCCCCCGACGATACGCAACAAACGCCAATAAATCGTTTTCCGGTCGCTCCTATGGAATTTATCGCATTGCCTACCAATTCCGGGACAATCTTCCCTTTTGATTTTGCAGCGAACGCAACGTTGCGTAAACATTGCGGGGTTGTTGTTGGCAAATCGTGCATCCGCCGCCGTCCATATCTCGGCAATCAATACCATACCCCGGTAAACGCAACGTTCGCCGGGGTTGTACTCTCTGTTTGGGTCGAACGGTTCGGGTTGCTTTACTCTCATTCTTTGCCCGCTTCGTTTACATAGTCAAACAATGCGTCCAAATCTTCCTTTGCGCCTTTTACGCAAATTCGCACCCTATCGCCGCCCGCTAATGCGGTTTCGACAATCTCGCAATTATACCGGGGGGCGTTTATCTGTATCATTGCCGCCGTGGTATTCGTTACAAACTCGTTTCTTTCTTCCATGCTCTCGGATTTTTGTAGTAAATAAAATGTTTCCGTTGGTTCGTTCTCGCTTTGGCACGCCCCCAACAAAAGCGTTGCCAAAGATAACAATAAAATCTTTGCTTTCATCGTTTTACCTTTCTTTTAATCCATATAAACCGTATGCCAATGCCGACAAACAATATTTTTGCCTCAATGTCAACGTAACGGTCGTAACCGTTGACCGCATCCACGGACACGCCGGGAACAATAAACCAACTCTTATATTTCCAATATTCCCGGACGTAAACAGATACGCCAACCCGTCCGATATGGAACCCAATTTGCGCCGTATGTACGTCGCCATTGTTGCGGATAATTCCAACTTGTTTTTTACTCATTTCCTTTTCTGTTTAATAATTCGTAACTCTGTTTATCAACTACCAACGCCCGTGGGTATTCGGTTATAACGCCCTTTGTGTAAACCAAATTGTAAATACCTAATTGTCCCTTAATTGGAAACTCAACAACCCGGCGGGGGTTCCGCATCAGCCAACCGAACCCCTTTGTTATGGATTTACGTTTTTCGGGCGGTATGCGGGTATTCTCCCAATCTTCCGGGGTAAAATCGGCGACGGGCTTAACGTCGTACAATTCAACCAATCCCAAAGTAACGCCGCTTTCATATCCCGCAATTACGGGATTAGCAGACGAACAAACCATTAAATCGCCCCGGTACGGCGTGTTTTTGCTGCGTACCTCAATACATTTTTCTCCGTAAACAATTCCGTTGTCCTCATACGCCGCCGTTACCAACTGCGTTGCATACGGGTTTTTAACGGTTAATGCACGCCAACGGTCGTGCAATTTCGGCTTATAATCTTTGTTATTATACTGCATAATCATTTTTTATTATCGGGTCCGTCCTTACGCCAACTAATCGACAATCGGCGGGAATTTCAACCCTTATTTCATTTCTTTTCATTGAACAAATCCCAATTTGCCGGGACACAATAACCGGGCAATGTTTCCCGGTCAATCCCGGACGCTCTTACAAAACTATCTTTCCAATATATCCGGGGTGTTTTGTCCGGGTGCGCCTCCCAATAGTCGAACACGTCGTTGTAAAACGTCAATGTTTCCCGCTTTGTATATCTGCAACCGCTTTGTAATCCTATCTTAAACAAGTCAACAAAGGGGTACGACAAAGCAATTACAGAAAATGCCCGGTCAAACATTCCCACGGGGATTGGTTCAACGCTTGCAAAGGTACGGAACCCGTGGCGTTTTGCCCGTGCCAATGCGTTTATACGCATCCGGTTTGGGCTTGCTTTTGGCTCTAATTCGTCGCACCCGGTCAACGTGGAACCAATGGCAATGCGGGATTTATCCCAACCCTCGGACGCCTCGGCAAAGTCGATTAAAACATTGATACCCTCGGCGCATTTGCTCAACACTTTAACCGGGACGCCGTGGCGTTGACAAACGCCGATTGCTTGGCGGGTCAACCTTTGCGTTTCCGGCAATAACGGGTCGGTCGTAAACGAAAAGAATAACCCGGTTTTTTGCAATTCGCCCTTATGCTTCAACAACTCATTCGTAAATATATCCAATGCGTATGGATATTCCCGTAATGCCTTTTTCAATTCCGGGGTATTGCCTCCCAACACTTTTGCGCCCCGCCCTTTGCGCAAATAACAATACGTGCATCCGTTGGAACAACCAACGTAAAAGTTGGCGGCGTTCTCGGCATATTCCCCGGCTTTTCCCTTTGGGCTGTAAATAACCCGTCCGTTTATCGCTCCCATACTCAAACAGATTAAAACGGTAAATCGTCGGTTCCGTCGGGGGCGGGTGCATCCGGCACGGGCGGCGGCGGGGCTTGCGTTCCGGCTCCGGTTCCTTTGGGCGTCAACATTTCCATATCGGTTGCAACAATTTCGGTAATATACCGTTTCACGCCCTGCGCATCGTCATAACTCCGGGTTCTTAATTCCCCCTCAATATAAAGTTTATCGCCCTTTTTGACGTACTGATTGGCGACCTTTGCCAACCCATTTTGCAACACAATGTTGTGCCACTCGGTACGCTCCGGGATTTGCCGCCCGTCCTTTGCCGTAAACCCCCGTTTAGTGGTTGCCAACGAAAAGGTCGCAACACAACCGCCATTGTCGAACTCCTTAAAATCCGGGGCTTTCCCGGTATGTCCTAATAAAGTAACTTTGTTTACACTCATAACTATTTGAATTTAATACCATCCAACAAATACAATTTCTTATTATCAGACCAACCCGCCGCCATGTTTAAGGCTTTCCGGTCGTCGTCGTGTACAAACTCGCAATACCATGAATTGCCGCCAACGTTCGCTTTTTCTTTCAGTCGTACCAATTTACCAACAATATAACGGGCAAATTTGGCGTACCCGCTAACCTCGGATATATGAATAATGCGACGTTCGGCGTTTATTTTTGGCAATTCTTCGATTTGCGGGCGTTTTTCCTCGGCGGGGTATCTTTGTACCCTCTGAAAGTCTTTTTTGATTGACGACCGGGAAATTGCCCCAAAATCGGGGGTTCTCTTTTTTGTTCTCATTAACCTAACATTAATTGTTGATACTCGGCTTTCATTAACTCAATTAACCGCATATTTGCCGGGTAAATTCTCATTCGTTCCCGGTTGCCGTTTTCCCATTCGTTGTGGTGTTCAAAGCAAAGTATATTTATATTTCTTGCATCATGCGCCGCCTCCGGGAATGCTCCACGGGTTAAAATGTGGGAACAATACACGGCGGAATAATTCCGCAATGGTTTTAAACATTCCTCGCATCGGTGCGGCTTATTATCCCATACCCAACGGAAAAACCGTTCATTTGCCGCCATGATATTTGCACCACGCCCGAAAACACAATGTCCGAACAATTCCCGTTGTATCTCAACCCTCAAACGAATATCCATTTTAAAGTTACGAATATCAATCAGGGGATTATACCCCCGATTGATACAATATTGGTATTCGTCCCGGTCTGTTAGCAAATACGGTTCCATTGCCTTACATATCCCCGGTTTCGTCGTTTTCCTCGTTTTCGTCCGCCGGGTCGTCAACGTTCGGGAACAATCCGTTGTCCTCTACCTTTTCGGCACTCAAACCCGGTGCGGGTTCGCCATCAGCCCCGAACAACTCCAATTGCGCCTTTTTACCCTTGAAAAGAAAGGCGTAAACCTCGGTTTCAATGTCGGCGGCAATTTCTTCTAATTCTTCCTCAAACCCGAACGTTTCCGTATTGAATTTAAGTCGGGGGGAATTGATAGCGGTTTTTTGATTGTTTGACACGGTAAACAACCCGGTTAAAACAACCCCTACGTTATCGTCTTGACCGGAAAAGGACACGCCCCGAACCTCTATGTTTTTCAACATTTCGTCGGCAAAATCCCGTGATAACTCGCTTTGCTTTTTGGTTGCTTTGAAATCGGACGTTTCAACCATTGAAAGAAAGGACGTAATATTAAAAATCCGTCCCATGATTGGGCGCAAACGGTCGAAACAATCCCGCAAATCCGGGTGTATGTCCTTTGCACTTTCGACGTGGTATTTGTTCGTGTAACTCTCATTACCAATTGTTTCGGTAACTTCATAATGTACGTCTAACCCGCCGTCCTTTAATGTCTTGACTTTCGACAATGCAAACGCCTTTTCGCTTGGTATCAACATAACGTTTGCGGCTTTTTTTTCTTCGCTCATATTGTAATATTATTTGTTGCCGGGAACCCGCCCGGCACGGTTTTAATCAAAATTCGTTTTCGTCCAACAATTCCCGTGTCTTACTATTCGACGGAACCGCCGGGCGTTCCGGTTCCGGGATTGGTTCCGGGGCGGGTTCCCCGGTTCCGATTGGTTCCGTTACCGGGTTGGGGTCGTGGAACTCAATATTGCGCCCGCCTTTGGGCTTTTCCGGCTCAAATTGGGCTTTGAGTTGTTCCGCCGGGTATTCCTTTTGCGCTAACTCAATAATCCCCAAATTAACCAATTCCGGGACGCAACGGCGCAACGCCCTTATGTCCTCTAATGCGTCATGCGCCGGGAATGTTTCGCCGGGGAATAACTTACTATATAATTCCTCTAATTTGGGATATTTTCCCGGTCGCCCGTTTGAATACAATGCGCCGACAAACTTAATCGTTTTCATCATTGTATCAATTCGTTTGCCTTTGTGCAATGCGTCCTCAACGTGTGCGTCGTAATATTCCCGTCCACAATAGCGCAAAACGTTTGCTTTCAACATGGAACTATCAAAGTAAATATTATGCGCACATACAAGCGGGGCGGCGTTTGCATCCGCTAAAAATTCGTCCACAACCTCGGCAAATGGTACGCCCTCTTTAATTGCCCGTTCGGTTGTTATACCGTGTATTGCGGTTGTTTCCGGGGGTATCTCGTAATTGTCCGGCTTGATTATATAACTTTTTTCTTTGTCGCCCAACGACCATGCCAATTGTACGACGTGCGGGAATTGCTCAAAATCCGCATCCCATTTCAAACCCTTTGCCGGAACCCCGGTTGTTTCACAATCAAAGAAACAAATGTCTTTTAATTCAAATTTTTGCATAACCTTAAATCATTAAATCGTTAATTATTACTTTCGCTCTCATTGCGGTATTTATCCCGCTTTTTCTCAACTTCTAAAACGTTCCGGTTTTCGTCTATATACTTTTGGACGTCCCGGTTACAAAACGGTTTTCCGTCCAACCAAAGCAAATGCCAATACGGTACGTTTTCCATTGCTTGCCCCTTAAATTTGCCTTGTGGCATCGGGGATTTATCGTTTAATTCCATACTAAAAAAGTCTTTTTTGCCCGTCCTCGTTGGGGGTTTGTTTAACATACTTTGCCCGTGTAATCCAAACGCACCCGCACCGTAAACACTTTATCCGGCTGTAATGCTTTGGCGTGTATTCGTGGCGGATAATCCGCCAACCCGCCAACGGGTAATTATTCCGTTTTCCGTTACACTTGCAAAACATACTACAACGTGCGGGGGTCGTCAATATACGTATTGTATTCCTCGGCGGCAATCTGTTTGAGCGTTTCGATATGTTCGATTAACTCGGCGTTTGACAAATCCGCCACGGTGCGCAAATCGTGGGAATATACCCCCGTTTCTTCGTTGACCCGTTCAACGTACATAATCGGCGAAAATTCCCGCAAACGTCGTTCGGTTTGTTCCTCTGTAAGACGTTCGCCCGTATCCCAAATTGCGTGCTTAAACGTCGGTACAACATAGTTGAAATAATACCCTTTCAAAGCCTCGGACGAACCGGGGGACGCAACAATAAACCGGGCAATAATGCGGGAACCTTTCCAACCCTTGAAAAACTCGTTTAATTCCCCCATGTACATTGCCAACCCACCGTTATTGTTTATTGTCCCCGTTGCTGTTATTTCTCGCTTTTTCATCGGCTATTAATTTTTTCATTGTCTTATTAAACGCTGTCATTCCGATTGTATGGATAACGTCCCGTTCCGCCCGTGATAACTTCGTTTCTCGCTTATCCAATATCTTTGCAAACGTAACGACAAATTCGCCCGGCTCCAACAATCCGGCATTGTGCAACCCGTCGATTGGGTGCGCTTTCAAACGCTCGGTTGCTTTCAATGCTTTGCGGGCTTTTTCCCGACTTTCCCATATTTCCCGAACCTCGGCGGCGGCGTTGTCATAAAACAACCGCATTTTCAGAACGTCGGCAATTGACAAATCAGCCACGGCGGTTGGTTGCTCTTTTTCCGGCTCCGGTTCCGTCGTAACGGGTGCAACCTTACCGTTGTTCACTCCATAACCAAATAACGCAAAATCGCCCTTTGTCGGGTCGTCCGGGAATATCTCGGCGAAACGGTCGGTTATCTCAATGGCTGTTTGCAAATCCGGCGTCCGACGTTTTACAAGCCCCAACCGCAATGCCTGTTTATGTACGTGGGTATCTAATGGAATGATTAAATTACGGGGGTCGCAAATCGTCCACAATCCAAAGTCAACCGGGGAACCGTGGCGACACATCCAACGCAAAAACATACATAAGCGTTTGCAACCGCTTTTCGTTTCCATATCCGGCACGCCCTTAACATCGCCGAAAAGACGTTGTAATTGCTCCAATGGACGCCCGCCCGGTTGCGCTTGCAATGCCTTTTCCATGTTCTCAAACTTACTATATACGTCAAATAAGCGGGCGCAAAGGTCGTGAAAATCGGCGTATGTAAACGTTCTATAAAAATTCTCTTTACTGCCTTTGTATTGCTTCCATTCCGGGGCGGTTCCCTGCGTATCGGTTCCAACAATGTAATGATACGGCGCACCCTTGAAAATTTCCCGGTCGATAAAATCCGCCTTTTGGATTATCTGTTTGCGGGAACCCCACGCAATCCACGCCGTAACAAATGCGCTAATCTCAATATTTACCCGACTATCGTAACGGTGCGGGATTTGCACCGGGTCGGATTGGATAAACTCGGCGGTTTCGTATTGTTCCGCCCAACGTTTCAAATTATCGTTCAATGTATATGCCATTGTTTTAGATTTTAAGGGGACGGAAAGCCCGCCCCCGGTTATTATTCGTTTTCCGTGTATTCCTCAACAACTAAATCAGTTTGTCCCCGCTTTACTTCCTCTATAAAGCCCTGAAAACCGTTTGCCCTTGCAATGTCTATAATCGCCTGTAAACGCTTTTCGCCCAAACTTTCGCCCCTTGCAATGCGGAACACCTTAACCGTCGGATTGCTTGCAATAATCAATTTGGCGGCAACCTCCATAATTTGACTATCTGAAACTTTCCCGGCGACGAACGGCACGCCGTTTAATTCTAATCCGTCGTCCGTGAACGAAAGCCCGGCAATAGGTAATTCGGACGTTGCAATAAGGGTTTCCCGTTCCTTTGCCAATGCGCCTAATTTTTCCTCAAACGTGCGGGCGATTTTCTCGGCGGTTTCCTTTTGTTTTTTCTTTGCCATGTAATCTACAACCAACGCATTGATACGGTTGTGTTCCTCGGCTTTTTTCAGTTGTTCCGCCGTATCTAATTGTTCCGGGTTGTTGGCTTCGTATTCCTCTAACCATTTGTCGGCATTCGCTTTGCGCTTTTCAAAATCGGCTTTTTCCGCCTCAATGGTTGCCAATGTTTCCTTTAATTCGGCATCGACGTTTTTACGGGACGTTTTCGCCTCTTTTTTGGCGTCCTCTAACCGTTTTTGCGCCTCGGCGATAATGCGGGCAACCTCTTTTTCTTCATTCGCTAAATTGGTATCAATAACCGCAACGGCTTTATCGTGGTTATCGTTGGCGGTTTTAATTCGTCCGGGGATTGCCGCCAATTGTTCAACCCTTTGTTGCCGGGTTTGGCGAACCGTTTTTGCTTTCTCAATTAACCGGGCGTTCTCGTTTTGTTCTTCCATCAACGCCGTAATATCCTTTTTCTCGGCATACGTTTTGACGTCGCCGGGCTTCAATTGCTTTTCGGCGTTGGCGCAAATGGTTGTGTACGTCTTAACCTCGGCGTTGGCGTCTTTTCTTTTGTCCTTAACGGTCGTAACCTCGGCGTCAATTTCTGCAATACGGGTGCGCACTTTTTCCGGCAACAAAGCCTTTACAACCTCAATTTGTTTGCGGCGTCCCTCGGCGGTTTCGCTCCAACGGGAAAACTCCACGGCGTCAAAGTCTTGGTAGCCGAAAATCTTTTGCAACATAGAAACGTTATCCGAACGCATCCCGGTTGTTTGGGATTTAATGGATAACGTCCCACGGGGGTTGGCTTTGGTAAACTTTAATTCGACCTCGTAATTTTCGCCGTCGTTACCTACAACCATTTTTGCAAACCCTTTGTCCTCTCCATTTTTCAACACGGCGTCCCGGTTCCCGGTCAACATTGCGCCGATTGCTTTTAAAAGGGTTGATTTGCCTAACTCATTGTCCCCGGTAATGAAATATACATTACCCTCAAAATCTGCGTTGAACTCTTTGATAACTTGAAAATTCAACAATTCCAATTTCTTAATATACATCGCTCTAATTGTTTATGCCGGGGTTTCCCCCGGCGGTTATTACTATTTTGTTGTTAATCTCATTCGTTGGTGTATCATGGTTTGCACCTTGTTAAGCGCATCCCGGTTGGCGTCAACCTCTGACCGGGTACAATCAGCAATGAAATTTTCCAAACTCTTATATAAGTCGTTTAATTCCTTTGCCGTCATTGCGTGCCGAACGGCTCCCAATTCGTCTTTATCCATTTTTGCAAACTCTTTTAAGCGTTTCTAAATCCCGGCGTTTGGGTTCGTCGGCGTTCTTTGTCGCATCAATCAACGGCATATCATTTGTTTTTGCCGTCCATTGTTTCCCGGTAACGGGGGACGTGTAGGTTACTTTGTAATGTCCGTACCCGGCAAATTCAAACCGGAAATCGCTAATTGTTGTTTTCGCTCTCATATCTTTTAATTTTAGAGTTACCGGGAAAACGCCCGGTCGTGTTATTATCATGCCGCAAATATACGTATAGTTTTTATATTACCAAAACTTTTATCTTTTATTTTCGGCTATTTTTTTATTTTCCGCAATAATCGCCCCAAAATAACGCATTTACCCACGCCGTCAAACTCAACTAACATATTGCCGTTGCGCCCTCTTATACATTTACCATCAGAACGACGAACCGCCCGGCACGGCATACGTCGCAATTCCGGGCGGGTCAATCGGTCGCCTAAATAGATATAATCCATTTCGTCCATATCAAAACAATTTCATTTGTGTATCGGTCAATACAGCAACGACCGCATCAACTTTGCGTTCCCAACTTTCCAACGTTGCCAATTTTTCCGGGGTTGGGTTCCGTTGGCAACGTCGTTGGTTGTGCCGCATCTGTTTTACCATTTCCGCTAAATCTTTTGCCGTTATTTTTTCGGGATTTTCGATTTGCGGGGCTTTTGTTTCGTCTGCCATATAAGCAACCATTTGAATAATTAAACGTCCCTACGGGCTTAAAATAAACGGTTGTGCATTTGTTGGGGCAAATTTTCCAAAACCCAACGGGGGTTGTTTTGTAAAATGAACCGTCCAAAGTGCATTATTAACGTTGCGTCCGCATTCCACAACGCCGGGGTAATTTCCGGGTACAATTTCCCGGCAATATCCCGGAACCGTCGTTTGCGGTCTGCCTTTTCTTCCTTTTTCCCTTTTACCTTGATACGCAATTTAAGGTCGTTTTGCCATTTCATCGCATTAACCAAAACAAATGGTATTTCGGCGACGGTTATAATGGCTTTCAAATGCTCAAAGTTTTGCAACATCTTTTGAATGCGGTACAACTTACCCATGTTTGCCCCGGCATCCCCAACCGTTACGTCGTCCGGGCGAACGCTCAATTTTTCCAAAAAGACAATCGGCGTGCAAATCTCTTTGTAGTAATTGAGAAAATCCCGTATCTCGTTAATGTCTTTAGGCATCTTTATTGCCGTTGCGTTGTGGTTGGGTCGCCAAACCACGATACCCCCGGCGGCTCCGGGGTCAATTCCAATAATGCAATCTATTTTCATTTTTCAAATCTCAAATAATGGTAAATATAAATTTCGTCCTTAATCATTTGGTCGAATGTTCGTTTAATCTCTTTGCGCCGGGCAACCTCAAAGGCTGTAAAATCAATTTCCGGGCTTTGGGTTCCTTGTTTCCGAACGTGGTAAACCGTAAATTCATTTACGAACCCACGGGCGGCACGTGCCAAAAATCGGTTATACGCTTCTTTCCGGTCGTCCTCGGTTTCTTTCACTTCGTCCGCCAACCGAACACCCAACAACCAATTATAAACAAACATTTCGTCTGTTAATCCAAACTCCAAACGCCCGGTATATTTGTAGCGCAAAAAGCACATTAAACAAGTCATAACCGATTGATTGCGATAATACCGAATTTGCTCCGGGCTTAACTCCTTTTTCGGTTCCGGCAACGCTGTATATGCTTTGCCGATAACTTGGTTTTGTTTCCGGCAATATGCGTTCAATACCTTTGCGAAATAATCGGCGTTGAATTGTTGGTAATGTTTCCGTTCGGCGTTGCCGTCCCTATCCTTTGGCAAATAGTCGTCCAATTCCCCGGTAATCAGCAATTCAAATGCTAATTTAACCTCCGACAATGTTAATTGCGAATAATAGCGTTTGAGCAAGTCCAATAACCGGGTACAAATATACGTCCAATCGTCCCGGTTTTCCGTGGGAATGATAAAACCCACGTCCATTGCGATAAACCGGAACATTTGCCCGGTTTTGGCAATCAACGTTTCGTCGTCAATGTCGGCAATCTGTTTTTTTGTGGACGCCACGAAAATATACTTTTCGACCGGGGTTAATGCTTTGGCAACTTCCGGTAATTCAACCATCGCCCGGCGCACCTCAATTGCTTTTGCCGTTCCACTATAAAGCAAAACGGCGGCGGATTGTCGTTTTTCGGGCAACGTTTGGGGCAATCTGTTTGTCTTTTCGGGTAATGTTTCCATTTTAATAATCGTCTTTTAAATACTCTATTGCCCCGGCAACGTTTAATTTTTGCGTTGGGGCTTTGTATTCGGGTTTCAAATGCAATTTTTTCTTTTCGACGTCCCCCCGTATGAAATTACGGACGGTTGCCAACCAACCGTTTTTAGTGCGCTTCATATTCTTTTGGTCGCTCCAATCGCTAACAGAATGAAAGTAATAAACCAAATCGACCTTTTCAAATTCCGGGGTCGCAAACTTACTTTCAAACTCTGAATAATCCACGCCGACGCCGTTTTCAAATTTAACCATTTTGTAAACGTCGGAATTGCGGAACAATGTTTTTTTCTCTTTTGGCTCCTCAACTTTTTTTTCTTCATCGGGAAACAATACGGGGTTCTTTAACCCTGTATTATCATTATCAAAAGAGTTATTAATATCATCTATCTTTATTGTGTCGGATTTTCCAACCACGGAGGTTGGATTTTCCAACCGGGGGGTAGTTGGATTTTCCAACCACTCCAAAGCAACCCAATAATTAGACGTATATTCACAATAACGCACCTTATTTTTTTCGTACTCAAACTTATTGATATATTGTTTATCAACTAATTGTTTGAGTAACTTAATAACCGTGCTTTTATCTAATCCCGTCCATTCGATAAGATACCGCAATGAACCCTTAAAACGGCTTTCGCCGTCTTGACTAAAACCATGTATCAAAGCAAAAACCAATAATTCGTTACCTTTCAATTTAAGTTTCGTAATCATTGGGGCTAATATGGTTATAAAATTGCTATCCCTTATTGTCATTTTCAACAAATTTAATGTTATTACCGTCTTTTCGTTCGTGTGCATTACACGGGAACCGTTTACATGAACCGGGGAATTTATGAAAATAACAACTTTCACAACCTTGCCAACCCGTCCTTTTAATGGCTTTTATCTCTGTATGATTAACAATAATTGTATCGTTAATCTCTATTTCAAATTTTCGTCCCATTATTTGCCGCCCTCCAATTCTTTAACGGGTTCCCACGCCTTGCGTACTTTCAAAACATTGTCGGCACTCTCATTGGGAACCAACGACACGACGGGAAAACGGGAACGGTCGCCCGGCTTTTGGGTCGTGGCAAATTGTACATTCAAATCAAAGATAATGCCTTTGCAAAATCCCCGTTCCGCTAACATACCGTCGAACGTTTCCCGTATTTGCGGGATTGTGGACGCCGTTCCCTTTGTGGCAAATTGCCAAACCCCGGCAACGCCACGAACCAAAGGGACAATAAAGTTTAGCGTTAATGTAACCTCCCAACCGTCGCAATCGGGTTGGCGGCTCTTTTTATTCGGGTAACGCTTGGTTATCGACTGCATTAAGTTTGGGTATTTCTCCGTTGTCAATGTTTCGTATTTCTTTCCGTCCCATACTTGGAACGTATCGCCATCGCCCGCCGCAATCAATCGCCCGTCGTCGTCCCGGTATTCGTAACGCTCGTTACATACTTTTGCCGGGTCGTCGTCCGGGAAAACAATTTGTATTGTTTGCGGCTTTTCGCCGTATGCTTGCGTAAATAACCCGGCATACTTTCCCGTTGGTATGAAGTAATCAACGCTTTGCGGATAACCGTTTGCGTTTTTCATACCGATTTTTATTTGACCGACACGGGGCAATATTAAACGGGATTGTTGCGCCTCCGGTCGTTTTATTCTTCCTTTCATATCTCAATCAAATTTCGGGGTCGTCGTTCAACATCTTTTTTCTACTTTCATTTTTGGGCTTTTTAGGCTCGTTTGCGGGCTTTACTTTCTTTTCCGTGGTATTACCTCGCTTTGCGGTCGTTTTGCCCGTGGCGGCTTTCTTTTCCGCCTCCTTTGCCTTTTTGGGCGCACGTTTAACAATGGTTGTTTTCTTTGGCTCCTTTTCCGGTTCCGGTGCATCCGCCTTGACTTTCTCGGCGGCGTCCGTGTTTTCGTCCGGGGTCGCCTCCTTTGGGGCTTTCGTTTTAATCAATTCCGCCAACGATAAGGATATTACGTTTTGCGTCAAATCGGGTGCATTATCCAATAAAACCATACCATTAACCGACGTAAACGTATTATCTTTCTTTTCGTCCTCAATGGCTGCAATTTCTAACAGATACGGGATTTTCCGTATATTGGGGCTATCCGTTTGTTCTTTCAGATTGTACGACGGACGTTTGCGCCAATCTTTCGGGCTGAAATTGAAAATACGGGTAACGGGGAATTGCTCAAAATTGACGTTCCACATATCCCGGTACATCCCTAATTGTATCTCGCTTTCCTCGTAAAAACCTTTGCGTCCGCTCTTAAAATCGACGATTGCGTTAATACGTTCGTCGCCGCCTATCTTTGCCAACATGGTACACGGGCAATCAATCATTCCGGCATACTTGTAATATGGATGCACTAAAGCAATTTCAACCGCCAACGGGCGAACGTCGTAATCTAATACGAATTGAGCAAACGCCAATACGTCCTTTTTCAAATCGTCGGCGTAATAAATAAAGTCGTCCGGTAATCGGTAAACCTCAATATATTCTTTTAGTTTGCCTTTTAACCCGTCCAAATCATAAGCCCGGTTAATTAATAATTCCTCAAATGCGGCGTGCATAAACGTACCATACGCCGCCCGTTCGCCTTTGTATCGTTCCGCTTCCTCAATGCCTTTGTTGGCAATCCATTGTATCAAGTGCGGGGCTTTGGGTAACGTTTGGGACAATATCGTTGTAACCGACGGGAAAAACTCCGGGTTCCCGTTGTCGTCGTATCGGTAATAATAGCGGTGTCCCTTACTATTCAATTGCCAAACCTTATACGGGGGTTCAATCAACGTTTTTTCATCAAAAAACATTGCCGTCATTTCCTCAACCGTCATGCCCGGCAATATCTCAAATATTCCGGTTGGTTGTTCAACCTCGACCGCTTCAAACGGTGGGATTATTTGTTGTTGTTCCTCGGTAATTTCCGGGAATTGGTCGGCGGGAACGGCTCCCAAACTTTCAACCGTCTTTTGTACCGGGTTTTCCGGTTTCTTTTTGTTCGCTCTCATTTTCTACTCTTTTTTAATTCTGAAAATCCACATAATACCATTGCGGCACACAGACCCGCAAACATCAATTGCCACGGGTTCCAAAATGCGCCAATCAGACAAACAACGCCCAACGTTCCAAATGTCGCAATAATCGCTTTCGCTTGGGACCTATCGGAAAACATAACGTCCGCCATGCGTTCAAACCATTGTAACCCGTTATTCTTCATAGCCAAACAAATAATTAGGGGTACAATTACACATTTCGCAAATGATAACGACCCATTCCGGGCGTATCTGTTTAGTCGTTCCGTTACATAAGTTAGTCATATTAACTTGTTGTGCGCTTTCGGTGCGTCCCTCCCATAACCGGGCGGCAACCTCTTTTTTATAAACTTTAATTCCGGCGGTTTGCGCCCGTGCGATTGCCTCGTTTACTCTTAATTTCGTCATTTCTGCCATTTCTTTAGTCTTTTATTGTTAATAACTCGGTTCGTTGCTCTCTTTGTGTCCGCAATGCGTACACGTCATTTCCTCCCAAATTGCGGTATATTCCGGCGGGGTCAAATATCCGTCGCCTCCGGTCTGTTTATATTCCCCGTCGGTAACTTCCATTTCGCCGCCGCATTCCGGGCAATCGTCGTTACCCATTAAATCCAAATCCGGGACAATGAAATATACCCGTTTCAGATACACGCCCAACGCCTCGGAAATAGCCGCATAACAATTGGCGGTTTGTTCCTCGGTTACGTCCTCGTTTATTGCATCGAAAACGGAAACGCCCCAATTGTCCGGGTCGTCCTCAATAACTTTGTTTTTGAGTAATTCCGAAACGACAATTTCGGAAACTTGTTTGGCTGTTTTCCCGCTATCGGTCGCCAATTGTTTTAATAAATCGCTCTCTTTTATCTTCATTTCTTTCTGTATATTATACCCTTATATGGTTTGCCTGTATCAACGCTTTGTTTTATCAAATGCCTATAATAACCCTTTTTATGTGCATCTTTATAACTCTGAAACTCAATACAAACATTCCCGTTTTCATCTATTCCCTCAATTGGGAAATCGTATTTTGTTTTGTTTCTTATGGCTATATCAAAATTGTTATTTTCATTAATAGAACACCAACGCAAATTCTCAACGAAATTATGAAAACGTACTCCGTCGATATGGTCAACACATGGTTTGTTGCCTGGGTTCGGAATGAAAGCCGCCGCAACTAATCGGCTAACTTGCCTTTTCTCAACCT
>OGMR01000145.1_pt1 | contig 36565 bp, 35 predicted proteins | sample 1573251 | NCBI WGS metagenome assembly OGMR01 (sample SAMEA2581979, study PRJEB24529) | metagenome | biome: Human gut stool | place: China | collected 2011
GCAGTCCTCCCGGCCCGGACCGAACCCTGAACAAAGTCCGGCCTGCCTCCGCCCCGGCCGTCCAGGGCCTGATTCAGTTCCCTCACAAAGGAGCGCAGATCTCCGCCCCGCAGGCCGATGGCGCGGGTGTCCTAAAGGCCGCCTGCCCCGGCTTCGCCCAGGGGGGCAAGCGTGCGCTTCCGCTGGATGTCCCGGTGGGGCGGTTCGCCGAACATGCGTTTGTATTCCCTGCTGAACTGGGTCACGCTCTCATAGCCCACGGAAAGGGCCGCAGAGGCCGCGCGCATGTCTTCCATGAGGGGGCTCAGGCCGGTGACGGTCTTGAAATGGCGATGGAGCGTGGATAGGGACATGCCCACCTGCCGCGCCAGGCTTTCCATGCGTACCGGGGCCCCCAGATCACGGCGCAGGATGGAAACGGCCTGCAAGACCTGGCTGTTCTGGGATCCCTGGGCATAGAGCCCGCGCAGCACATGGCCCAGGGGGCCGATCAGCAGCAGGTAGTGCAGCTCCTGCAGGATCATGGGCGCGCGGATGGCGATCTGCTCCGGCTTGTCCAGCAGCTCGGCCAGGCGCAGCACCGCTTCCAGAAATTCCGGTTCGGCATCCGCCACGGCGACGCCGGGGCCGTCTTCCTGCGGGGCTTTGCCCGCAGGCCGCATCCTGAGCATGAGGTCCGTCAGGATCTGCCTGTCCAGGTAGAAGAAGAGGGAGAGGAAGGGCTGCCCGGGGGCCGTATCGAAGAAGGAAGACGAGCTGGGCATGTCGATGCCGGAGACCAGGAACTGGCCCCGACGGAAGACGAATTCCGGCGAGCCGATGAGCGAGCGTTTGCTCCCCTGGACGATGACGGACACCAGCGGTCTTTCGAAACAGCGGTCAGGTGCGGGCGGGTCCTCCCGCCGGACGAGCACCAGACCGTCGATGGGGCTGGGGCGGATCTCCGGTGCGGGAAGGTGCCGCATCAGGATGTCTTTCAGGGCGGCAAGGATATCTTCTTTGATGGACAGGGCTGAGGATGCCATGAGGACCTCCGGTTCGGGCTGCCTGTCCAGTGTAACGAAAAGACGGCAGGGAGAGAAGACGCCGCTAAGGGCGCCCGCGGGCAGGCGGCATGAACAGGCAAGAGCGCCGGAGGAAAGGCCGCCTGTCTACCCAGAAGTGCCGTCCCCGAGCGGGAGCCGTATCCCTGTTGACAGGACAGGCGGCAGGGATACGGCGGTACGGCGGACGATCTCCGGTCGGGATGGTGTGGGGCCTGTCCGCAAGTCCGGCCATACCGGCCGGGCATAACGATCAACAAAAGGGAATGACCATGCAGGAAAAGAGGGGACCTTTCGCCCGGGGCGGTGCCAACACGGCCTATGCCCGGTATTTTGTCGGCAACAGTTATCTGAACATGCTTTCCACCGAAGGGGTCATCATCGGCAACGTGACCTTCGAACCGGGGTGCCGCAACAACTGGCATATCCATGAGGCCGTCAGCGGCGGCGGGCAGATATTGCTCTGCACCTCCGGGCGCGGCTGGTATCAGGAGTGGGGCAAGCCCGCACGCGAACTGCACGAGGGCGACGTTGTCCACATCCCCGCCGGGGTCAAGCACTGGCACGGCGCGGCCAGGGACAGCTGGTTCGTGCATCTGGCCGTGGAGGTCCCCGGTGAGGGCTGCCGTTCCCAGTGGCTGGAACCTGTCAGCGAAGAGGAGTACGCCCGTCTGCCCTAGACAGGAGGGCCTTCCGGCTGCCGCCCATGGCGCCGCATGCCCCGTGGGCAGCAGACGGAAAAAGGAGGCCGCCGCTGTTCCTGCAAAAACAGCGGCGGCGGAGTGCGCGCGGGAAGGAGAAGCACGCGCGGGAGAGGGGCGGATGGCCCGCCCCGGGAGGGCTAGAAGGTGTAGGCGAAGATCAGCTGGGCTTTCCAGGCATCCTGCTTGGACCAGTTACGTTCGCTGACATAGCTCTTGTCCCAGGTATCTTTGTCCATCATGTTGATGATGTAGCCGAGCTCGAGGTTGGCTTCCAGGTTCTCGTAGATCTGCCAGGAGTTGACCAGGTTGAATTCCAGCAGACCGTCGTTGGTGGTCAGGTAGGGGCCGTCCTGGGCGGCGGTGGTGTCGTCCCAGGCCACGGCGGAACCCATGTATTTGACCATGGAGGGGCTGTTGGTACCGCCCCAGTAGGCCACGCGGAAGGTGTGCTTGAGGTCTTCCACAAAGCTCACGTCCGCGATCTGCAGGCCGATGCCCCAGGTGCCGGCGTAGGTCAGATTGTTGTCGTAGAAGTTGTAGCCGGTGCCCCAGGCCAGGTTGCCGTCGCCCATGAAGGACGTGAAGTTGCCCGCGCCGGCGATGGAGGGCAGGCGCTCGGAACCGTTCTTGACGTTGCCGTCGTCACCGGAGGCGTACCAGCCGAAGATGCCGGGGGTGCCCCAGTCCATCTTGTATTCCACCAGGGCCTTGACCAGCCAGCCTTCACGCTTGCTGTTGCCCAGGACCGATTCGACACCGCGTTTGAGCACGTCATAACGGCCCATGGCTTCCACATAGCCGTAGTTGATGTCGAATTCGATGTTCAGAGGATCGAAGGCCGTGATGGCCACGGGCAGGCCGGCCCAGAACATGGAACCGTAGGCCTTGCCGGTGTGGCCGAGGCCGCCGGGGCCGAAGTTCATGCCGGGATAATAGCCGGGCAGGGTCACGCTCAGGGCGCCGTCGGCGGTCTCCACGCCACCTTCATTGAAGCGGGCGTTCTTGCCCTGCATGCCGTACATGGCCCAGGGAGTCAGCTCCACGCCGTCGAACTTCAGGGGCAGCATGAGCGCGAAGAGGTCCATGTTGTCCAGATAGTTCTTGTGGCCGTTGCCGTAGGCTTCGCCGTCGGCATTGGTGCCGGTGTAGTTGTCGTTGAGCGGGCGCATCCAGAGGGCGGTCAGGCCCACGTTCTCGTTGAACTGGTAGCTGGCGACCACGGCGGCGGCGTCACCGTCCATGATGGCCGAGCCGCCGGCCACGTTGGGCAGGGCCACGGCCTGCAGGCCCATGCGGAGCTTAAGGTCGGTATTGGGGACCATCCAGTCGATGTAGGCATTCTTGAGCTTCACCACGCTGGTGGAGTCGGCGCCCAGGGCACCGCCGCTTTCGGACTGGCCCCACATCTGGTCGCCGATCTCGAAGAACACCGTACCGGACAGGGATTCGGAGGCCACGGCATCCAGCTGCAGGCGGACGCGCTGGCCGGCACTGAAGGTATCCTCGTGGTGACGTTTTTTGTTGTCCACGTCCTTGATGAGGCTGCCGTCACCAAGGCCGAAGCCCACCAGCCATTCGCCGGAAGCCTTGAAATCGATGGCTTTGGCGCCGCTGGCGGCCCCCAGGAGCATGCCGGCGGCCAGCATGAGGGTAAAAATCTTTTTCATGACCTTCTTCCTTACTGTTTGAGGTTCACATCCATCAGGCGACAGCAGCGCCCCCCGACGCCATGGCCGCCCGGGCCGTATTCCGCGCCTTGGCGCGGGCCTTTTTGTCCTTGCAGCGGCAGTTGGGGCAGGTGCCCTTGCAAACATGCTTTGCCTTCTCAGGGACGATGAGGACCTTGTTGCCGCTCGCCGCCAGCTCGAAGCCGCGGGAGCCTTTGTAGTGGATGCGCTGCGGCGCGATGGAAGCCTGGGGCGCAGAGCGCAGGACGGCGGCCGCCGCAGGCTGGATGCAGGTCACGTGGCGCACGTCGATGAAGAATTTGTTGCAGTCGTTGCTGTGGCAGCGCATGAGGTTCAGGATGGCACGGGCCTGTTCCAGATCCAGATCCTCACCGGTGGCGATATGCAGGTTGTTGGCGCTGCGGCGGAAAGAGATCCGGGGCTGGGGAAGGTTTTCCAATCTCGGCATGGTGGCTCCTGTGGTAATGTGTTTTGTTGGGCACAAGATGCCATGATTGAAAATTGATGTCAATGGAATTGAAAGTTGTTTTCAATTATTTTTACCTTTTAAACATAAAGATCGAATCATATCAAAATAATGCAGGATACATGCGGCATTTTCTCCAGCCACAAGGGCTTGCTGATCCATAAAGATGCCCTGGCGGGCCGGAGGGGAGCGACACGGCGGAGGAGGCCGGCAAGGCGTAAAAAACGTGCTGCTTGGCTGCCTATTGCCGTGGCCCTTCCATGCCGGCGCCGGACCGGGGCCCCAGCGGGTCCCTGCCGTGCGGACGTCTCGAAAAATCTTTTACTTTGCGATACGATGCGTCCTCAGTAAGGCCCTTGGAGAAGATCATGACGACAGCCACAAGCCGATATTTTGCCCTGCTGGCCCTGACGGCCGCCCTGTGGGGCGCCCAGCCGCTGCTGGTCAAGATCACCATGCGGGAACTGAACCCGTCCACCATGACAGCGGTGCGTTATCTGCTCATGAGCATCACGTTTTTCGCGCTCATGCGCTGGCGGGGCCTGCCGCTCCTGCCGCCGCTGCGTCTGATGCCGGCCCTGCTGCTCATGGGCATCACCGGTGTGGCGCTCAACAATATCGCCCAGTTCACCGGCCTGCAGCTCTCCACGGTCAGCAACGCCACCCTCATCGCCACCACCACTCCGGCCGTGACGGCCCTGGTGGCCCTGATTTTCCTGCGCGAGCGCCTGCTGCCCATCGAACTGCTGGGGATCCTGCTTTCCGTGGCCGGGGCGCTGTTCCTCGTCAGCAAGGGACAGATCGACGTGCTGCTGCATATCTCCTTCAACAAGGGGGACCTGCTTTTCTTCACCGCCCAGCTGGGGTGGGCCGTCTATTCCCTGACGGGTTTCCGCGTCATGCGCCATCTTCCGCCCCTGACGACCACGGCCTGGGCCGGGCTGTTCGGGACGGCAGGCACCTTCATCTACGCCGCGCTGACCGGTCAGCTGGATGTGCACAGCGTGGGCGGCACGACCCTGGCCTGCATGGTCTATATCGTCTGGATAGGCGGTGTTTGCGCCATGATATTCTGGAACATGGGGGTCAAGGTGGTGGGGGCAGGGCAGGCGGCCATCTTCCTCAACATCATGCCGCTGGTGGGCGTTGTCCTGGGCGTGACTTTGCTGGGCGAGGACTTTGCCTTCCGCGAGGCCTTCGGCGCCGTGGGCATCCTGGGCGGGGTGTATATCCTGACGCACAGCCGCCAGATCATGCGGCGCATGGACCAGCGCCTGATCCGGCGTGCCCGGGAACTGGCGGCCGCCCGGCGTCAGGCCGCGGAAAAGGAATCCCGCCGGGACTGAGCCGGTGGTATGGCATTTAGCAAGGGACGGCTGCGCCTATGAAAAATATCGAATGTGGCAAATACCGGCTCACGGACCTGGCTGTGATCCTGCTGGCCGCGCTGTTCTGCTGGTGCGCCCTGCAGGGGACGCTGGAGCTCAATCCCCAGGGCATCGGCATGGACAGTGACCTGCAGAATTATGCACAGATCATGGAGGCCGCCGAATACCCCGCGGCCTTTGCCCTTGATCCGGTGGCATCATATTTTCCGCGGGATCCGGGCGTGCCCAACCTGCTGACGGACCTGGCGGGCCTGTTCCCGGGTGGAGACAACGCCGCGGTGGACATGCTGCGTGTGGGCTCGCTGGGCGTCTTTTTGCACTTCCTCGCCTATTACATCCTGGGGCGTTGCCTGTTCCGCAGTCCGTCTCTGGCGGTCCTGCTCTCGATCTTGATGGGCATCGCCGTGCACTGGGCGTTCGGCACCTTCTGGGGCAGCATGCGCTCGGATCCGGTGCCGCGCATCTTTTACGCCGATCTCTGGCCCTTCCTGTTGCTGCTGGCCTGTGCGGCGGTCAAACGCCCCTTGCTGCAGCCCGTGGTCATGCTGCTTTCAGGATGTGCCATGCTGGTGCATACGGTCAGTGCCCTCATGGGCGGGGCCATGTTCTTCATGGCTTTCTTTTTGCTCTGGCAGGGCAGGAGGCCATGGCGCCACGCGGACCTGAGCCTGCTGAACCTGTTGAGCTTCGCGATCCCCGTTGCTATATACCTGAGGGTCTTCCTTGCGGATACTCCGGCGCCGCCTGTCGAATATGGCGGCCTTTTTGCCGAGGTGCGCGCCCTGCGTTACAGCAAGGACTGGCATGATGTCTGGCAGAGCCTTGCGGACATAGTGCGCTATTATATCTTCCCGGTCCCGCTCTTCCCTGCGGCGGCCGTGTCGGCGGTGGTGCTGTTCAAAAAGCGGCAGCAGCTGGCCGGGCCGGTGCGTACCCTGCTGCGCCTCATGCCCGGCATGGTGCTGGGCATCGCGGGCGGCTGTGTGCTTTGTGCCCTGGAGATGTGGCTGGCCCGCCATCTTGGGCGGCAGAACATGAGCCAGGAGATCCTGCGGGGCACACGCTTCCTGGTGCCGCTTTCCTGGCTGCTGCTGACCTGCCTTTTGTCCCTGTACTGGCAGGGCATCGCTCCCTTGCTGCGCCGGGGCTTCGTCGTCCTGCTGGCTGTTGTTTTGCTGTCGCTGGGGCAGGGCAAACAGGTCGTGGCGGCCCGGCATGCCCTGGCGGACATGACCGGCATGAGCTGGTTGGATACGGCGGAGGCCCGGCAGCTCAAGGTGCGCTCCCTGAGATTGCAGGACGCCCTGCGGGCCCTGCGTGCGCAGGCGGGACCGGAAGAGATCGTTTTCACTGACGGCGATTGCATGGCCGTACGTTTTGCGGCCCGCATGCCCCTGCTTCCCGTGCACAAGGACGGGAACGTCATCTATTATGCGGGCGATCCTGTCCTGGCCCGGCGCTGGTTGGCCATGCAGCAGTGCATGGCGGTCGATGCCGGCGGCTACATGGACATCTGGCGCACGGAGCAGGCTGCGTTGCTGCTGACGCGCCATGTGGAGCACAAAGCACAGTTGCTGCGTTACGGCTCCCTGCTTTTTGAGAATGAAGACTGGCTGTTGCTGCGGCGTTCGCCGGTATCTGCGGACGACGGTGCACAGGCCACGAGGAGTGGACATGCAGACTGAAAAAAAAGGCAACAGGATCGCGGTCCTGATCCCCTGCTATAACGAGGCGCTGACCATCGGGAACGTGGTCAGGGATTACCGGCAGGCCCTGCCGGATGCCGACATCTATGTGTACGACAACAATTCCACCGACGAAACGGCCCGTCTGGCCCGTGAGGCCGGTGCCATCGTGCGCCCCGAGCCCCGTCAGGGCAAGGGCAACGTAGTGCGGACCATGTTCCGTGACATCGAGGCGGACTGCTATCTGATGGTGGACGGGGACGATACCTATCCGGCTTCGCAGGCGGCTATTATGATGAAAATAATGAAGAACATACGATTCAGGGCTTGAATTCTGCTACCACGACTGTTGAGGAAGCACTGGCAGCCGGAAGCTTCTCTACTGGCAATCATCTGGCTTTCTTTACAATGACTTCTCTGGATGCAGATCAGACCATGATTACTACTGGCATGTACACGCCGGATATCATGTCATGGGATGATTTTAAAGCGTATTATACGGACGCAAAAGAGATCGGAGATGAAAGTGTTCCGGGACTTCTCTATCATGTAGAAGCGATCAGTGGGCAGTGTGTGGCAGTAGCTGTGAAAGTATCTGATGATGTTACATTGCAGATCGTCTATGAGGGATCCCTGGAAGGTGAAATTGGAGAAGACGAACTGGGACAGAGACTGTATGAGCTGGTAACGGTAAAATAATATCGTAACAGACAACAATATTTGAGAGAAAAGAGGATGTACATGTCATTAAGGTTATGAAATAGCTCGGTAGAATAGTAGGTAATGAAATTCCAGTTTGTAGAATTCAAAAATTTAATATGAAATGTGAGATAGAGCGTATGGAAATAATCTATACGTTCTATTTTTTTGCCTTTTTTGAAAAAGTGATTAAAAAACTATTGACATTTTGTTACTGGTAGAAGCAGATGGTTATAAAAAGCTTTTGGTAACTATGAGTGCAAAAACAGATAGCTGCGAAAATTTATTATGAGCTAATAGCAAAATTTGATATTTTGTGATATTGAGGGTATGGGGAATCGTAATCTCCATTAAGTACGTCAGAGAATTATAATCCAGAAATGGGATTTTGAGTTACTCTAGGCGATACTTGCTTTAGAAAATGATTAGCCATAATGAGTTGGGACGTGGGAGGAGGAAGTGTAAAAAAAAGAGAGAGCCATAAGTAACTCTCTCTGTGATAAAATCAAAAAGTTATAGTATCAGTGGTTCGGTAAGATTACAAAAATCCTTAACAGGAATATTTTCTTTAAGTGGTAAAGCTGTCTCTAAAAAGGTTTCGTCTGCAAATCTTTCGAGTTCAGAATCAAAATGTATAATTGAAGCATTTGTATTTAATTGATATGGCGGAATTGTAACAAAATAATCATAATCTTCGTAAGAAGGAGTGGCGCAAGAAACTTTGATTTTTCCGCCTAATTTCAATTTTGCAAATTCTCCATAAATGGCAGTTAAGGCTTTTTTTCTTTCTTCATCAGAAGTAATTCTATCTACATATCTAATATACCAATAATCTATATTTCCCTCTTTTAATTCAATTAAATAATCGTATGATCTGGGTGTTCCGGATTTTATTGTCCATTCAACTTTATGCAGACTTGTCATCATGGAAAGTCCACGCATTAAGGTAGAAAAAAATTTTTCATGCACCTGAACAGTAGAGAGATCCAGAGAAAATCCATTGTCTGCAATTATCTTTTTCCGTTCCCGTATTTTCTTAGAAGAATATCCCGTTGCATCATATAATTCTTGGATAAGTTCTGGATCATCAATGGCTTTTGCAATTTTATCAATAGTGCTTTTATATGGTCTTCCAGATCGGGCACCGTTGAGCATTCGTGAAATGGTTGCATTATTTAAGCCTGTTTGTTCAGATAATTCTTTTTGTGTTTTTTTCTGTAAAATGATTTGAAGTATATTGATGAATCTTTCCTGATCGTAAACGCTGTCAGGATTTATTAGTGTGCCTGAATTTGATATAAATTCGTTCATTCAAATCTCCTCTTGACTTCTTTGACTTTGTATAAATTGACTTCTTGTATTTTATCTTATCAATTATATCCCTAAAAATCAATTTAAAACATAAAGAAATCAAAAAATACTTTATTGATATTCCCTTAGAAGTCAAAGAAGTCAAAAACGTAATTGACATTTTGACATCTTTGTGTATAATGTAAATCAAGAAGTCAAAGAAGTCAAACAAATCGAAAAGAAAGGAAGGAGGGCTGTGGATTGAAATATAGGGTTGTTTCGGTTTTGAAAGATAATAGACCACGTTTTTTGATTATTTCTGATATTGAAGAAATTGAAATCCTTCCATCAAAGTATTTGAAGCATCTGGATCAGATTAATGCTTCTCCGAATACTGTAAAATCCGCAGCCTTCGCACTTTCATATTATTACAATTATCTGCAGGAGCAAACGATAGGATTGGATGAGATTACATTGCTATCCTATTCAGAGCAGAATAAACATTTTATTGATTTCTTGTATTGGGTTAAGAGTGGAAAGCATACTGAGCATAATACACAGACGAGCAATAAGACCTGCAATATGTATCTTGGTGCAGTCTTCAGATACTACCAGTTTTTGGCACTGGAAGATGTCTTGCCAATGCTTAAAGTCTTACGAGTAAAAAAAGTATCATATTTTGACAGTATGGGAGTAAATCATCAAAATGCAGTGAATTCGTTTAAAGGTTTCTTCAAAGAAGAAGAACCTAATCTGGAAGAAATAACATCCGAAGAAATACAGGAGCTGATAAATGCCTGTACGAATGATAGAGATCGATTGCTGATAGCAATGATGGCAGAAACCGGTCTTAGATTAGGGGAAATTCTAGGAATCCATTATACCGAAGATATTGATTTTGAAAGAAGGACGGTTTGGGTAAGGTATCGTGAATCCAATACCAACTTGGCAAGAGCAAAAAATGCAGAATATAGAATGGCTTTGTTAAGTAATACAACTTTTGAGTTCTTGGTTAAGTACATTTCTGATAATCGAAAAAGTCTGATGAACTCGGAGTATCTATTTACAAAATTAACTGGAAAAAACAAAGGAGAGCCATTAGATGCGGATTCTGTGTATAGCATGTTGAAAAGGCTATCCAAAAAAACAGATATCAATTCCCATCCGCATCAGCTCCGACACTATTTTGCGGAGGAAAGAAGAAAAGAAGGATGGGATTTGAATGACATTCGTTTTGCCTTGGGGCATAAGAAAGTTGAAACTACCATTAAATACTTGGGTGAAAATAATGAACGATTGATAGAAGCGACAGATCAATACTACTCAAATAATGAAGATTTATACCAAATTGCAGATTTTCTGTAAAAGGAAGGAGGGATTACCTTGGCAGTATTAAAAATTGTTCCGAAGTTATATCAGGAAAAAATATCTGAAAAATTAAAGGAAGAAATATCTTTAGTTACGACTGGAGAAGCAAAATACTATAACCGGTTATACAAATTTTTTCAGTATACAGATATACAGTGTACTGCAGATATTAACTATGAAACGAGAAAAATGTATATGGATTCTCTTGAAAAAGAGGATATTTCAGAAAAATATAAAGCGGAATTACTGAGCTTATTTGATCGTTTAAAAATAGAAAATATGCCGGATGTCTATTCACAAGGAAAGCCCTTCTCTGTAGAACAGGAGTTTTTTAAGCAAGACAAATTGTTTTTGCTGTATGTCCCCAATAAGAAGAAAGCACAATCTTTCCGTCAGGTGGTTGATAAGAATGATTTGTTATGGGACTTAACGAGGATACATTCATCACAGTTGGTGCGACAGACAAAAATATTGCTGTGTGAAATTCTGAATATGGATAAGGTACAAAGACATCGAAGATATTTTTTAGAACCATTAAAAGCACTTATACGGTTTTGCGATAAGTACGGAATAGATGATATTGAAGAAATGGAACAGGCAGACGAAAACAGATTTTATCTGTATTTAAACAAGGAGTCGGAAATTATAAAAAAACAGGCTTCTAAGATTGTTGAGTTTGCGAGAAGAACGTTATTTCTGACAGATTCAGAGACAAATTGGCGAGCGTGTATCTGGTATATGGATAGGTTTCAGTTTGATAAATCGAGAATCAATGCCAGTTCACCTGTTAAAAGCCTTTCATTTATTAATATTTACGAAAAAGAAAATCGTTGGTATTTACAATTATACGCAAAATATTTGGTCGGGATATCGGATCTGTCTTTATCAAATATCCGAAATACAATAAGTTTTATTTCACAATTTTTAAAATATCTGGATGGACAGAGTAAGAAAGTAACTGAACTGGAGATACAAGATATAGCGGATTATGTGTCTGTTTTGGAGGAGTCCGATATTAAGTATTCCACTTTTAACCGATATATCACACATATGCATACATTTCTACAGTTTTTGAAAATGAAAAATATTGAAGTGTTGAAGTTTTATCCGGAACGATTTTTAAAAAAAGGTTTTTCGGAACACAATGAAAGAAGTGTTCCAGAAAAAACAATTGCTCATCTAATTAAGGAGCTGCCGGCATTCCCAGAGCATTTACAGTTGATGTATTTGATTTTGTTTTGCACAGGAATTAGGAAAAGCGAGGTTTGTACAATAAAATCGGGAGCCTTTTATTCACAAGGCAATGAGAATTGGATGCGCATATATCAAAGCAAAATGCGGAGAGAAAAAGTCATTCCTGTTCCCAGTTTATTGGTTGGACTGGTGAATGATTATGAAAAAAAGTACGGAATAAAAAATGGGGAGTATTTATTCAAAAATAAAAAGGGTGGTGCATTTAATGGACAGACATTTTCAAATCAGATGATTCGGGAGTGTAAGGTTCGTGGGATTGCCTGCGGAGATTATATCTTTAGAGCACACGATTACAGACATAACCTTGCAACTTCAATGTACGGAAATGGGGTTTCTATACAAGGGGTACGAGATTATCTAGGACATTCAAGTGAGAATATGACAAAACAGTACATTGATTTCATGCCGGAACGTATTGTATCGGCTGAAGATAAATATTTCTCTAAAAATCAGTCATTTAAATTGAAAGGAGCAGAAGATGATGAAAGGTAATATTAATTTGATTTCGTATGACTGTTATCAACAAGCTACAGAAAAACAGTTGGCAGGACTGAAATGGAAGGAAAACAGGGTGTACTACATATCAGAGATTCATAATGAAAAGATGCAGGATGAGATTTATGGGTATATCGATGATAGATGTAGACGTTTGTCATTATCAACAGTAGTAAATGATATTTACAGATTTGATCTGTTGAAAGAATTTCTGAATGAGAAGTGTACAAGTTGTAGCAGCATCACTGATAAAAAATGGGAAGAACTGGAGAGAAGTTATAAAGCATTTTTATATAAAAAAGGATTGGCGCTGTATGTTAGAAGAAATAGACCGGATAGGCGGAATGTTGAGCAACAAAGTAGCGCTCAGATTTCTTTTCTGAAAATGTATTATGAGTATGTTGTGAAGTGTAAAACAGCAGATATTCCAGAAAATGAAAAAGATGTATGGGATATGAGAAAGTTGGATATTGTGCCAAGGAGTAATCCGATTCGTGGAAGATATAGATTAGATTTTCGTGAGATCAGGCAAAAAGAATTTAAAGAGATAATAAAGAAAATATTGTATAGCCACTGCCAGACAAAAGCAATGGGTAGTATAAAAGGTGAATTGCGTGGATTCCGTCGGTTTGCTAGTTTCATGTATGATCGATTCCCAGAAGTAAAGCACTTTACAGAAATTAGCAGGGATATGATAGAAGATTATCTGGTTTATATAAAAACGGATACCGGTCTTACATCAGTCAGTTACACGACAGAGCTGTCGGTTTTGGATAATCTGTTGGATGAAATAGGGCGTGAACTGGAAATAGGAAATATATGCAACCTTTTTCTGTCCAGTGATTGCAGAGCATATGACAACGCTTTACCAGAAGCGTATTCAGATGCAGAAATCAGAAAATTTAATTGTGCATTAACAAAATTAAAGCCCCAGTTAGGCAGATGTTTAATAATACATCAGATGCTCGGTACAAGAATAGAGGATACGTTGACTTTGCGAAGGGATTGCTTATCTGAGAAATCTGGACATTATTTTATAACTATTATCCAGCAGAAAACAAGGAAATACAAAAGACCAGTTAGCGATCAGCTGGCAGAATTGATTAGAAAAGCAATAGAAGTTTCAGAAAAGGAGCATCCAGATTCAGAATATATTTTTCTGCAAGATAATGGAAAATTGTATACAGATTCAATGCTGAAATATCATGTAAATATCATGATTTATGAAAATGATATCAGGGATGATAATGGAAATTATTTTGAGTTTCGTACACATCGTTTTAGACATACTTTTGGAGTAAAACTTACAGAAATGAAATTAGATGATGATAGCATTGCAAGGCTGTTGGGGCATAAGGATACACGAACCATACCACATTATCGGCGGTTAAGAAACGAAGCATTAGCGGAGGATACAAAGGCTGTACGAGATGAAATGAATGAATTATTAGCACAATACAGGAGGGAAAAGGAAAATGCAGAAACACGATAAAATGGTAGCACTGGCAAAAGAAAAAAGTGCGGAAATGACGGAAACAGCAATAACAGCTATTGAAACAATGTATAGAAAAAATATAAAAATTTCAGTTGCTGAACTTACAAAACTAACAGGACTTTCCAGAGGTTTTTTCTATAATAATCCGAATGTGAAACAGGTCATGATGGAATTGAAGGAAAAACAACAGGGAATGATATTGCGAAATCCTAAAAGTGATGCTATTGCAAAAGCACAGGAAGCACGGATTAAGAGTTTAGAACAGAAATTATCCGATAGTGTTCCGAAAAACGAATATGAAAGTCTTCAGAAAAAATATGAAGAATTACAGGTGAAATATAGTCAAATGAAAAAGGGAACACTGTTGAAGATGTACGACCAATTATAGGAAGAAAAGGAGAATATTTTATGCAGAACGAAATTTATGATGAGAAAAATGGACTTACTTATATGTTATGTGGTGATTATTATTTGCCAGAATTGGCACTTACAGATATCGAACCAACTTATGGGAAATATGGGATGCTTCGTAAAAGCTATTTACAGGAACACAGAAAGGCAAAATATCAAATATTGTTGTTACAAGGAAAACTTGTCGAGCATTTGAATCAGATTGATGCAGAAGCAAGGGATAGAGAAGAACAATTAGTAAAACAGATGATGGAGAAAGAAGGAATTACAGAGGAATTAAAAAGGCAAGACAACATGGAATGGACAAGGAGGATGAATACCCTTTGTCATGATGCAGAAGAGATGATTTTGACGGAAATGATATACACGAAAGGATAATGAACTGTATTGGATAGCAAGAATTTTGCAGCCCGGATAGCAAAAAAGTGGAAGTCCGGATGGCAAGATTCTTGCTGTCCGGAAAGATAAAAAAGGGAGGGATTAAAAATGTTGGTTAAGTACATAATAAAAGTGTTTTTATATTTAATTCTTGCAGTAATGACATTGATTCACTGGTTATTAAAAATTCCGATGATATTGGGAAATATTTTGCTTTACTTTTTATCAATTATATTTATTCTGACAGGTGTTTTGAGTTATGGATTTGCATTGGAATCTGCAAGAGAATGTGGTCGAATGATAATAATTGGGATGGCATTTGGTGCAATACCAGACTTTGTCCCATTTTGGGGAAAAAGTTTAGAGACATTGGTTGCAAAACTGTTGAGTATGACAAATGAATGAGAAAGTCGATATGAAAGAGGGCTGTGAAAGGCGCTCTTTTCTTTTTGCAACTGTGGAATGGCAAGATAATAACGTTATATACAGTGTATATTAAGTAAAGCTATTGTATTTCTGCATGATGGGAACATAGGGAGTCCATATAAAGGCACTGGGAACCGGACATGATGGGTCGCTGTCGACCGGACATGCAAATTCGGCGGAGGACATGCTGGCACGATTGGAAACGATGGTGCTGATGGGAATGGAGATTCCGCTTCCTGCCGTGCGCAGGCAGATTGCATCAGCGGTGGATATTGTCATTCATGTGAGCCGGCTGCGGGACAAAACCCGCAAGGTAGTAGAGATATGTGAGGTAAAAGGTATGGAACATGGAGAAATCAGATTAAACACATTGTTTGAGTTTCAAGAGACGGGCGTGCGAAACGGAAAGGTGCAGGGCGTGCTACGGAAGGTAAATGACCTGCTGCATCTGGAGAAGATGCAGAGTGCAGGGATGATGGAGATTTTTGAGGAGATGGTTTGTGGATTACCAGGTGTATAGAGCGGATATCAGGTTTTGGATGATCGTGATTCTGCTAAGCTGTGCGGTTGGAGGTAGTGCAGGATATTTATTTTTTGATGCGTGGTGGGGATGTCTGTTGATTCCCATATGTATCCCCGTGGTGCAAAAACGGCTCCGTCAGGGCTGTCTGCAAAAGCAGACGCGGCAGCTGAAAACAGAATTCCGGGAAGTGATGACGCTGGTGTCAGGAAGTATCAGTGCCGGGTATTCGTTGGAAAATGCGTTTGTACAGACATACCGGACGAGCGCGGAGGAGTTCCCGTTGATGGAAGCGGAACTACAGATTTTGACGAATGGTATTGCCTGTCATAAGCGGATCGAACAGCTCCTGATGGCACTTGCAGATCGAAGCGGCGTGGATGAAATTCGGGAACTGGCAGCTATGATTGAGGCTGCAAAACGCTATGGCGGCAATATCCCGTATCTGATTCGCCGGATGGTGCGACAAATGCAGGAGTCTGAGCTGGTGGAACTGGAGATTCAGACGGTGCTGGCTGCGAAGAAATTAGAAGGACACATTATGCTGTTTGTTCCATTTGGAATTGTGTTGTTTCTGCGTATGACAAATGCGTCTTATATGCAGGTGCTTTACACCACTGCGACCGGGAGACTTTGGATGGGCGTCTCGTTGGCGGGCATTGGTTTGTGCACGTGGTGGATTGAAAAAATAATAAGAATCGAGGTGTAAAAAATGGAGTTATGCATAGGAATACAGGCAGCACTTGCCTGTTTGGCAATCTTATCGAGAATCCATTTCAGTAAATACAAAGATGGAGATATCAAAGGGCTGAAACATATCCGGGAGGAAGTGCAGGCATTGCGGGTGTTGACGCGGCGGGAGGCGCAGACGCTTGTTCGAACGCGTGTAAAGCAGCTGGTCTGGACAACCATTGCAATCCTGTTTGCAAGTACTTGTATCGCGGAGGGACTACTGTTTAAAAGCATGCAGCAGTCAGAAAGATTGGACACACAAGTTGTGAAACGGACAAATTATGATGGCAAAGTGAAAACGGAAGATATCCGGCTGTCGGTCGATGACAAAGAATATACATATACGATGGAAATCGAACCAAGAGAATACACGGAGGAAGAATTCTATCAGCAGGCACAACAGCGGATTACGGAGTTGGAATCGGAAATATTAGGTGACAATCCGGATCTGGAGCATGTAAGCCGTTCTCTGAATTTACCAGGGGAGGATGCAACAGGGGTATTTACCTATGCGTGGAGATCAGACAATCCCGCAGTGCTTTCCTCTTATGGAAAGGTAGACTTGGAGGAAGTGACAGAGACGGTGATCGTGCTGCTGACGGTAGAGGTATCGTATCGGACATATACGATAGAACATAGCTTTCCGGTATCTGTGGTGAAGGATATGCGTAGGAAAGATGCGATAGAACGGGTAGAAGACGCACTTTTTCAGTTGGAACAGGAGACAAGAACCGATGAGGCACTGGTTTTGCCGGAGCAGCTCGGGGAAGTAGGCATTTCGTTACAGAAACAAGAACATGGACAGGCAATGACATGGGTGATATTTGGCATTGTGCTGGCGGCGGCTTTGCCGGTCTGGCTGTATGCAAAATGGAAAGAAGAACGGAAAAAAAGAAACAATGTGCTAATGGAACAATATCCGTCTTTTGTAAATCGCCTGTGGCTGCTGCTTGGATCGGGAATGACGGTGCAGACAGGAATCCGGCAGATTCTATCAGAAATGGAAAAAGATTGGTTGTTAAGAAGAGAGCTGGAATATGCGATGCATCAGCTTGACACTGGAAGTGAGGAGAGCTGGGTGTATGAGCAGCTTGGTCGGCGGCTGGAACTGCCGGAATATTACCAACTGCTACAACACATCAGTCAGTATATTCGTATGGGAACAAAGGATCTTAGAAATCTGATGGAGCAGGAGATGCAGCAGGCGTTGGAAAAACGCCGGGAGCTTGCAAAGAAAAAAGGAGAGGAGGCATCAACAAAGCTGTTATTTCCCATGATCCTGCTGTTGGTTCTTGTTATGGTAATGATCGTATATCCGGCTTGGGCCGGATTGTAGAGGATAGAAGGGATGTGAAACGTATGGGTGCATGGAAACGGTTTATGCAGGAGGAGGACGGAATGGGAGTCGTCGAGGTTATATTGATCATCGTCGTATTGGTTGCGATGGTTCTCATTTTCAAAGAACAGATTTCTGCATTGGTCGAGACAATCTGGACAACCATTAACAGGGATGCGAAGAAAGTATATTCGTAGAAAACAAAGACAGGAGGAGAATATGAACAACAAAGGAAGAATCGTTGTATTCATCAGTATGATAACAGCCGTAATGCTTGTGTTGATCACACTTGTAATACAGGTGGTGATATTGAGTGCTGCTAAATCAAAAAATGTGATTGCAACCCGCCTTTCCATGTCGGATATCAAAGCCTGCTACAACAGCTACATATTTGAGCATTATCATATTCTCCTTTTTGATAAGACTGCGGGCGGAAAGGGCGAGGCTTATCTGGAGGAATGGCTGGAACAGGCATATGCGGAAAAACTTGGCGCGGAGTACACGAATGTGCGGGCATCAATCACGGATATGACAATGCTCACAGATCAGTCATATGCGCCGCTTAAAAAACAGATGCAGGAATATATGGTTTACGCGGCAGCGGAAAAAGGTGTGCAGATGGGCGTGGATCAGATGAAAGAAAAAACAGGCGGACAGGATGGAACATTGCCAGAGGAAGTGAAAGAGGATATGGAGACGGCGGAAGTGAAAACAGATGGAATGGATGTAGCTGATGTAGATGATACATCGGATGCAGGTGCGTTGGGTTCAGAAAATATGGATGCAGAAAATCCAACGATACAGCCAGAGGTGGATGATCCGCGTGATTATACAAAGAAGTTATCCAGCAGTATTATTTTGAATCTGGTGTTACCGGGGGACAAGACAGTTTCTGATGCAACCATATCGCTGGTGGATGCACCAAGTCTGCGATTGATAGGATTTTTCTCTGATTACAAAGAAGTGGATCGGGATTTTGACAGTATGGTTCCTTTGCTGGAGGGATTGACGGCGCTTGGTTCGTGGCAGGATTCATTGACGGACACGGGAATACAGCTTGCCTACATCGGTCAGGTGTTTAATTCGTACAGGGAAGAGAAAAATGATACAGCAGTGCTTGCTTATGAACAGGAGTATCTGATTGCAGGAAAGTCTTCAGACTATGAGAATTTAAAATCGGTGGCGCATCGGATGATTGGAATCCGCTATCCGATCAATTATATCGGATTGATCCGGCAACCGGATAAGATGCAGACACTGACGGAACTGGCAACAAGTATTGCGGGAGCTGCGCCATATCTGATTCCGGCACTCAAATATTTTTTGGCGGGCTGTTGGGCATATATTGAGTCAATAGCAGATGTGAGGATTTTGTTTGATGGAAAAAAGGCTCCTTTTATGAAAAATGCGGATAATTGGATCACGGATATTGAGCATATCAGTGAAAGCTTGTCGAAGGAGACGGAGGATGCAGAAAACGGACTGGATTATCAGGCGTATCTGTCAATTTTACAGGCGATGAATATCGACGGTGCGACGGCGCGGATGCTGGATCTGATGCAGATCAATACGATGCAGGAGGAGAAGGAATTTCGGATATTGCATGCTGCAGTTGGACTGGAAGCAGACTTTGAAAGTACCTTTGGTGGGCATCGGTTTCAATATCACCAAAGCGCAGCGTATTAAAAGATGAAAGACTCTTTCGTATTGTTTTCCGGGGATTTCTCAGGACGGTTGAAACTATAAAAAACCTCTCCGGGTGCTGGCCAAAGCAATAATTGAAAACTTTCTTGTCTATCCTGAGGAGTTCTCGGAAAGCAATAGGAAAGAGGTGTGTTATGGGTAAAATAAGAAATCAGGGAAGTGCATCACTGGAAGCAACGCTTGTGATGTCGGTGTTCCTGCTGGCGATGGTATCGTTGTTTTGGATGGCTCAGAGTGTGCTTGCAGAGGCACAGGTCTACGAGGCAGCGGCAGAAACAGCAGAGTATATGGCAGAAATTGCATATCTTGGGGCAGCAGATACGGCGGTTGCATATTTGCGGTTTCCAAAGTATGCAGATGAAAAAGAAACAGTGGAACGGTATGTAAAGCATGGAGTCTCTGGTGTACAGTTTCTCGGAAGTGAGATTGGCGAGGAATATATTGTGCTCCGGGTAAGTTACGTGATGGAACATCTGGGTGCACGATCATTTACAATCCGAAAACGGGCATATACAGGGGCTGCATGGGAAGCTGCAGAGACAGATACGGCACGTGTGGAGGATGCATATGTATATGTGACGGACAATCAGGCAGTGTATCACATGACACGCAGATGCAGTTATCTAACCTTGCAGATTCAGGCAAGTACGTTGGAACAGGCAAAACATAATGGATATGACATGTGTGCGTTTTGCGGGAAGGATGTGCAGGGAAGACAGGTTTATGTGACAAATGAGGGTGACCGTTACCATAGCAGTCTGACGTGCAGCGGGTTGAAACGGACGGTGTACCGGAAGAAGAAAAGCGAGGTAACCGGGCTTGCGGCATGTTCCCGTTGCGGTGCAGGAAATTAAAAGAAGAGAAACAAGGAGGGTGAAGAGATGGGAAACAAAGGAAGCTCTGTGGTAGAGATGAGTCTGATCATGCCGATTATATTTAGCATAGTGGTCATGGTAATATTCCTGTTTTTGGATACCGTTAGGGATGGTCTGGTACAACAGGAGGGATACAGTGTAATTTATACTTATCAGGAAGGGGCTGGATTGTATGAACAGCTGGAAGAAATGAAAAATGCCGAGACGCGTGATGCAGGGCAGGCTGTTATCTCGGATGGAAATTATCGGTATGAAAAAGAAGGGCATGTATGTATCACAGAAGTGGATGTATGCAGTAATCGGCTGAGAAGGTGGCAGGTGTATGGAAATATTGTTTGGGAATAAAGGAATCTATCATTATATGGATGCGAAGGTTGGAACGATGCAGGAACTCGAAGAACACGGAAGGATGTATCAGGTCCGGATGCTTGTGGAAAATGAACTGCCTTACATACTTCCTTCTTCCATGATCTGTACGGATGCGGAGGTATGGCTGTCGCACAATACGAAGGATTGCTATGGTTTACAGGCATATTTGCAGCAAAAGACAATGAATGGGACACAGTTAAAGAAAGTTTTGAATCAGATCATGCAGCAGGCGGACGCATTGGAAGCATATTTGCTCGATGCATCGGATCTGGTTATCCGCGTGGAGTATTTGTTCATGCAAAAGGAGAAAAACGAGATTCGGATGCTCTGTGTGCCAGGCTATCAAAAGCCATTGAAGGAACAGCTTACCGCATTTCTGGAATATCTGATGCCGCGGTTTTCCCATGAAGATCGTGCGGGAGAACTGTTTTTGTATGAATGCCACCGGGTGTTGACGGATGAATGGAGTGATATGACAGATTTTCTCGCATTGTTGAATGCTGGAACGGATACAGATGGAAGATGTCGGAAGCAGGGTGAGAAAACGTCCTTGCAGAAACCAAACAGCAGCGAAGAAAATGAATTTGCGGAAGAAGCAGTGACGCTTGAACAAAAAGTAGCGCGTGCGGACATAGATGCAATATTTTCAAAACGCTTTTTGCTGTATGCGTTGGCAGGAGGCGCCGCGCTGGCACTGATTATTAAATATCTGTTTTTTGATGGGACGACGGGAACTGCAATCTTTGGAATTGTCTGGCTTTTAACGCTGATTATTCTTGCAATCATGACAGCGCGCGACAAGGAAGATGGACAGGAATCTGAGTCAGCGATGCAGGAATATGGCAGGCAGGTGCAGGGAGATGAAACATTGGAGGATGCGCCTGTACAGGGATACAGCAGACAGGCGGAACAGGCTGTGCACAGCGTGGATGTTCCGATGGGACTGTCGGAAAAATCTGTACAAGATAGTCGAATTCCAGATATGAAGCTGGTACCACTGACGAATGGCGCTCTGGAATCGTTCCGTATTCCGATGGATAAGGCGTCGTTTACCATAGGCAGGGATAAGGCGTCCGATTATCGTGTTGCCACGACACAAATCAGTCGTGTGCATGTCCGGTTGTTTTGCCGTCCGGATGGACTGTATATCGAGGATCAGAACTCTACCAATGGAACGTATATCAATACGAAGCGTATCCCGGCGATGACAGAACAGAAGCTGGAAAAGGGCGATGTGGTTGGACTGGCAAATGAGGAGTTTTTTATTGCGTAAGAACATTAATATATTGACAAATACAACTTATTGATTGTAAAATAAGGAGAAGATATGAAAATACATACATATTTATCAAGCTCTGGGAAAGATTTAATTATGGAGTATATAAATGCGTTGACAATAGAAGAACAGGTAGATGGATTGGCAGTATTGGCATATATGGAAAAAGGTGAATTTGAAAAAGTATTATCGAAACGATGGGATAAAAAAGTGTATGAGGTTTATTTCCGGAGGAAAAATTGTGTAGGAGGAAGTAATATGGCATTTGCAGAAATTAATATTCAAGAAATAATACAGGAGAAGAAAAATAATTCCGAGGAATTTTATAATACGTGGAAAAAGAGCGAGGATGAATATCGACTGATTGCAGAGATGATTGAATTGAGGAAACAAAAGGGAATATCACAGACACAGTTGGCAAGAACGATTGGGAATAGACAACAGGTGATTTCGAGGATTGAGAAAAAAGAGAATTCTCCATCATTAAAAATGTTCTGTTGTATTTTAGATTCATTGGGATATGAGTTGAAAATTGTGAAGAAAAACTGAAACAGTTATAAACAGCATTAATTCCAGTTAGTGCTGTTTTTTGTTTGCTTGGATTTTTTCCTCGCAATTATTGTATTTACCCCCTGTTTTTGGTATAGTAATAGTGTGCGTTTTTGTAGCATGCGAAAGAAAAAATGGCAGTGAATACATGAGGTGTTACGGTGAAGGTAAATGTGTATTACGGAGGCCGGGGATTGCTGGAGGATCCAACACTCTTTGTAGTGGAGAAAATCATTCAGGTTCTGCAGGAGCTTCGGGTAGAAGTCACAAGATATAATATGTATGAAGATAAGTCGGGGATTGCAACACTTCCGAATACGTTGAAGGATTGCGATGGCGTGATTCTGGCAGCGAGTCTGGAATGGTTTGGCATTGGCGGCTATATGCAGCAGTTTCTGGATATGTGCTGGCTGTATGGTGACAAGGAGAAGATCGCGTCACTCTATATGATGCCGGTTGTCGTTGCAACGGCGTATGGAGAACAGGATGCAGAGCTGTCACTGCGAAAGGCATGGGATGTGCTGGGTGGCATTTCAGAGCCGGGAATCGCGACGTATGTGGATTCGACGGATGTGCTGGAGCAGGAAAGCCAGTATTTGAATCTGATTGAGAAAAAAGCAGAGGATTTTTACCGCCTGATCAATAAGAAGACAAGGAAACTGCCGACGAGTAACACTGCGGTAAAGAACACTCTGATCAAGCAGAACAATATCAATCTGACACCACAGGAGAGTGAGCAGCTTTCCAAGTTTGTGGCAGATGATGGCTATGTGAAGAAGCAGAAAGAGGATATTGAGGAACTCGCTGCAATGTTCAAGCAGATGCTTGGAGATGAGGAAGAGGCACCAGAACCACCAAGTGTCTACGAGGACGATATTATCGAAGGATTTTATGAGAATTTCCATCCGGAGACCGGATTTGCGGCAAGCTATGTGATCATAGTACCGGATATGGGGAAGAATTTAGTGATACATGTAGGGAAAGTCTTACAGTGTGAGTATGGCGCGGATGTGGAAGCCGATGTGAAGCTGAAAGCATCAAGCACGATGCTGCGTAATATTTTGGCTGGCAAAAATAGCTTCCAGAAAGGCTTTATGTCCGGCGAGATAACGGCAAAGGGCAACTTCAAGACCCTTCGGATGCTGGATCAGATTTTCCATATATAGAGTTGGAGGCAGTTTATGTCGTACATGGCATTGTACCGGAAGTGGAGACCGGACGCGTTCGAGGAGATCAAAGGACAAGAACATATTGTGACGACGATCCGAAATCAGATCGTGCATGACCGCGTGGGACATGCGTATCTGTTCTGCGGAACCAGAGGTACCGGTAAAACAACGACGGCGAAGCTGATGGCAAAGGCAGTCAATTGTGAGCATCCGATCAACGGAAGTCCGTGTAATGAATGTGCCAGCTGCAAGGCGATTGCTGCAGGTGCGGCGATGAATGTAATCGAAGTTGATGCCGCAAGTAATAATGGTGTGGATAATATCAGACAGATCACGGATTCGGTGAATTACTCACCGTCAACTGGTAAGTATCTGGTCTATATCATCGACGAGGTGCATATGCTCCGTGACGCAGCGTACAATGCACTTTTGAAGACGTTGGAGGAACCACCTTCCTATGTAATATTTATTCTGGCGACCACGGAATCACATAAGATTCCGGCGACGATTCTGTCGCGTTGCCAGCGGTATGATTTCCACCGGATTCCGTTGGAGATAATTGCAGATCGTCTGCAGGAGCTTCTCGACCGGGAAGGAATCGCGGCGACCAGAGAAGCGGTTGAATATGTGGCGCGTGCCGCAGATGGTTCCATGCGAGACGGTTTGAGTATTCTGGAACAGTGTATCTCTTACCATCTGGGTGAGGAGCTGACATTAGATAAAGTACTCGCGGCAATTGGTGCCGTGGATGTGGAAGTTTACATTCAGTTGTTTGAATGTCTGAAAGAAAAAGATCTGGTTGGTGCATTGAAGATCATAGATGAAGCAATCTGGCAGGGCAAGGATCTGTTGCAGCTGGTCAATGAATTTACTGCATTTATCCGGAATATACTGGTGCTGTCGATCGACCCGGATATGACGATCGATGTGACAGCGGAGACAAAACAGCGCATGGTTGCACTCACAAGAGATATGACACAGGACTGGATGATGCATGCAATCTATGTTTTACAGGAAGCCGCAGCGAAGATCGCATATACGACATCCAAGCGTGTGATGCTGGAAATCGCGATCATCAAGCTTTGTAAGACGGAGATGCGTTACGATATCGAAGGAATTCAGGCACGAATCGAGTCACTGGAGCAGCAGCTTGCAGAGACGAAGGAACTGCTCAAAGAGCAGCAGGCACATCCGGTTGTGATGGCAGTTGCACCGCCGGCAACGGAAGGCGCAGGGACAGTGCAGCAGGCAGTTGCACCACAAACAGGTGATTCATCCGAGCACATCAAGCAGAATCTGCGTGACAAATATCCGCAGGCAGAATACGAGGATCTGCTTCTGATTGCGAAAGCGTGGAAGACGATTGGCAAGCGCGGACCGAGACTGGTGCAGCATTATTACAGACAGGCATCACTGGTTGCCGGAAGAGAATCTGGCGCGCTGGAACTTGTTGTAGCGGATACACCAGACAACGATCTGGCGATTTCGTATTTCGCGAATCAGGACAAGCTCGATGAATTGAGCGAGCAGCTGACCAATATGGCACAGTGCAAGGTACGTGTGACATTCCGCAAGATTGATGGCAGGGAAGAAGTACACGAACTGCAGAAGGACTGGGATTTGAGCCGGATTGTATTTGATGACATCGAAATGCATGAGTAAGCTTTTAATCTGGCGAGTCCAAATCATATAAAAAGGTAGTACGCATGGGAAACCGTGTATGAATATAAGAATAAGAAATCAGGAGGATATAAAGATGGCAAAAAGAGGTGGATATGGTGGAATGGGCATGATGCCAGGAAATATGAACAATCTGATGAAGCAGGCACAGAAGATGCAGAAGCAGATGGAAGAGACCACCAAAGCACTCGAAGAAAAAGAATATGAGGCAACTGCCGGCGGTGGTGTTGTCAAGGTAAAGATCAATGGCAAGAAGGAAGTAACAGAAGTTCATCTCGACGAGGAAGTTGTCGACAAGGACGATATCGAGATGCTCGAGGATCTGATCATGGCTGCTATGAACGAAGCCATCCGTATGCAGGATGAGGATCAGAAGAATTCCATGGGTAAGATCACCGGTGGATTAGGCGGAGGTTTGCCGTTCTAATGGATATTTATGGAGAGAAAGTAAACCGGCTGATCGGTGAACTCGGAAGACTTCCCGGCATCGGTGGAAAGACCGCACAGCGGCTGGCGTTCCATATTATCAATATGCCGGAAGAACAGGTGGAAAGCCTGTCGGCAGCAATCACAGATGCAAAGAAGAATATCCGGTACTGCAAATCCTGTTATACGATTACTGATCAGGAGCTGTGTCCGGTGTGTGCATCGCCGAAGCGGAACCATAAGCTGATCATGGTTGTCGAGACTCCACGAGATCTGGCAGCATATGAGCGTGTGGGACAGTATCAGGGCGTCTACCATGTATTAAATGGTGTGATCAACCCGGCGATGGGAATTGGAACCGGAGATATCCGGTTGAAGGAACTGATCCTGCGGTTGGAGCAGGAAGATGTAGAAGAGTTGATTATTGCAACAAATTCCAGTGTGGAGGGTGAAGCGACTGCGATGTATATATCCAAGCTGGTCAAGCCATCTGGAATCAAGGTCACAAGAATTGCAAGTGGCGTTCCGGTCGGCGGCGATCTGGAATGTATTGATGAAGTGACGTTACTTCGGGCATTAGAAGGAAGAACTTTGTTGTAGAGGAGACACATAAATTAAGGAGGTTACAGTATGAAGAGAATCGGAATGTTGACAAGTGGCGGTGACTGCCAGGCTTTAAATGCGACGATGCGTGGTGTGGCAAAGGGCCTGTATAATACGTTTGAAGACGTGGAAGTATATGGTTTTTTAGAAGGCTACAAGGGATTGATTTATGGCAATTATGTAAAGATGAAGCCGTCAGATTTCTCTGGAATTCTGACAAAGGGTGGCACGATCCTTGGCAGTTCCCGTCAGCCGTTCAAGCTGATCGATGAGCCGACACCGGAAGGACTCAACAAAGTTGAGGAAATGAAGAAAAATTACAACAAACTGAAGCTTGATGCACTGGTTGTTCTCGGTGGAAATGGTTCCCAGAAGACAGCAAACCGTCTGTCTCAGGAAGGACTGAATGTGATTGGACTTCCAAAGACAATCGACAATGATATCTGGGGCACCGATATGACATTCGGATTTCAGAGTGCGGTCGATGTTGCAACACAGGCAATCGACTGCATCCATACAACTGCATGCTCACACAACCGTGTATTTATCGTAGAAGTTATGGGACATAAGGTAGGCTGGATTACATTGCATGCGGGTATCGCATCCGGTGCAGACATCATCCTGATTCCGGAAATTCCATATGATATCGCCAAGGTATGTGAGGCACTTGACAGAAGAACCAAGCAGGGCAAGGGATTCTCGATTCTTGCTGTTGCAGAGGGTGCAATCTCGAAAGAAGTCGCAGCACTTCCAAAGAAGGAGCGTAAGGCAGCCGTAGCAGCCGCAGCTGCGAAATATCCATCTGTCGCTTATGAAGTTGCAGATAAAATCAAGGAATATTCCGGTATGGACATCCGTGTGACAGTTCCGGGACATACACAGCGAGGCGGAAGCCCGGATCCATATGATCGTGTGATTTCCAGCCTGTTTGGTGCAGAGGCAGTCGAGCTGATCAAGAATAAAGATTTCGGCAAGCTTGTTGTTATGCGTAACAATGAAGTGACAGCAATTCCGATGGAAGAGTCTGCAGGAAAGCTCAAATATGTTTCCCCAGACGATAGTATTGTTAAATATGCAAAACGTCTCGGTATTTCCTTTGGTGATGAGTAGGAGATACGGATTCGGACGCACAAAACAGGATTTCAAAGCATAAAATAAGAAAAACAGATAGACAATCAGCCAAAAACTGATTGTCTATTTATGTCATTTTATGTGAGAGGATTCCATGAAAGAAATCGATGAGATGTATGTGCATAAGTTTCGCACTCCGGAACTCATGGTTGTGGATGAGCAGGAGTTAGAGGAAGACCGGGCATATTTGCGTGCGATGTATCCGATGCGGGCAAAGCTGATACTGGTTATGGTGGAGGATGCCTGCGACCGGCTGGAATATGAAGGAAGTCCTATGTTTGCAGTTTATCCAGACAAGGTAGCGATGTTTTCAATTGCGAAGAAGATTTATGAGAAGATCTGCTATAAGGATGCGGACGAAACATTGCTTCATATGATTGAGATTATGGTCTGCCATGAATTTTATATTCGTCGGTGCAGATATCGTAAAAGGAGAAAATATTTCTAACTATGAAACGGTTTTTGATAAAGGCGTTTGTGTTCATTGCGGTTGCAGTGGGCACAGCCTTTCTGGTAAATCAATTCAATAACAGAGGCTTGGATCGTGTATCCAGCGAATTGGACGAGCCGACACTTCCATATGTCTATCTTGAATTCGAGGGTAAGGTTATTAACCGGACCTGTGGATATACGCAGACGATGTCGACGAGCCTGATGCGGGATGGGATTGTGCCACTAAACAGTAATCATGGTGTGACGGTGCTTGTTGATAATGAAGCAAAATATGGCGAGACATTTACCTATGAGCTGCGAAGTATTGCAGGCGATTCCCTTGTGGAACGCGGCGACGCGGTTCCTGGAAGTGTCGAGAACGGACGCAAGAAATATGATGTGAATTTCCGGATGGACATGCAGCAAAACCGGGAGTATGTATTTGTATTTATCATTACGGCGGCAGATGGTACGGAGGTGCGGTATTATAACCGGGTTGTGAATCTGACAGAGCAGCATGCAAAGGCAATCGTGGATTTTGCAACAAACTTCCATGACACGACGTTTATTAAGGAAGTCAATGAGTCCGAGGGCAATGTTGTATTTGATAACCTGAAGACGGACAAGGCAGGAACAACGTCAAGTCTGGCACATGTCGATCTGAATGCAACCTATGAGCAGATCACCTGGGGCGGGCTGACACCTGTGGTTGTGACGGGCGTGACGCCGACGATCACGGAGATTGACAAGGAATATGCTGTGATTCACATGTCCTATGTGGTGGAATCCATGAATGACAAGAAGAGTCATTATTATCAGGTCGACGAATACTACAATGTCACCTATAACCGGAGTTCGGAGACGGTGAAGCTGCTTGCTTTCGACCGGTATCAGGAAAGCTTTTTTGACAGTGGTTACATTAGCAAGGACAAAAACAGCATCAGCATGGGCGTGACAAATGAGCCAGCAGAATATGTGACATCTGAGGACTATGGGATTTTAGCGTTTGTGCGTCTTGGACAACTCTGGATGTACAAGTACAATGACAGCTCGCTTACGAATATATTCAGCTATCCGCAGGACAGCTTCTCGGATGCCCGGACACTTAACACGAATCTGGATATCAACATTGCGGATATGGACGAGGACGGAAATATTTATTTTGTAGTCTACGGTTATATGAACCGCGACAAACACGAGGGCAAGAATGGTATGTCGCTGTATTATTATTCGGCGGAAGACATGACGACACAGGAGCTGTTCTTCGTGGAATGTGATGAGAGCTACGACATCATGAAGAAGGAGACCGGACGATTTACTTATTACAATGCACAGACAAATACGTTTTATTATCTGTTGGATGAAACGCTGTATGAGGTATCCCTTGCTGATATGACGCAGACTGCGCTGGTGGAGGGAATTCCTTCTGCCAAATATTTCGTATCGGCGAACCGGAAGCTGGTTGCATATCCGAATAATGCGGAGGATGAACAGGTGACCGCCATTACGATTCAGAATTTTGAGACGGGAGAGACTTACGAGAAGACCTGCGCAAGCGGTGATCTGCTGCTGGCACTTGGATTCGTGGAGAACGACCTGATCTACGGCTGTGCGCACAGCGCAGATGTGATCATGACATCCGACGGTCAGGCAATCCTGCCACTCTACGAATTATATATCATGAGTGACAATGGCGAGCAGAAGAAGGATTACACGAAGGATGGCATCTATATCATGAATGCTTCTGTCGGGGAGGATACGATCTACCTGACACGGGCGCGGAAGCAGAACCAGTTCTTTGAAGAAATCGATCAGGATTATATTTCCTACAAGAAAGAGGAAAATAATAAGATGATCACGACGGATACGACATATGACAGCTATGCATGGAATATCTTAGATATTGTATTCCCATCGAATTTCTATCTGTCGGATACGGCAAGCTACCGGAAGACAAAATACGGAAGCACCGACGCTTACAAGGATATGCAGGTGCAGACGAAGACACGTGACGGCGCGTATTATGTGTTTGACAATGCGGGCTACATCGGCGAGTATGAAACTGCCGGAAGCGCAATCACGCGGGTCGTCGATGACGAGGCAGGACTTGTTGTGGACAGCAACGGAAATACGATCTACCGCTGTCTGGCAGCGGACAGCTATAATACAGTCGCGGATGAGATCAAAGAGACACCGAATCCGGATGCAAATCAGTCGCTGCTTACCTGTGCGTATATGTGTGCACAGTATGCGGGAGGTACACTGGAGCTTACAGATGCGATAAACTGTGGTACTTTTGAGAAGGTATTTGAGGATTACACGAATGGTGTCGGTATCAATATCTCCGGTATCAGTTTGTCGACGGCGCTGTATTTCCTGGATCGGGATATTCCGTTTGCAGCCTGCATCGATGATGGGCGGTATGTGCTTGTCATCAGCTACAATTCGACACATATTCGGTATTACGATCCGGTGCTTGGTGCAGAAGTGAAGGTGACAAGAAAAGCATTTGAGAATTCACTGAGTTTACAGAGTAACACGATGTATACGTTTAGTGTACAGTAAAGAAATACACAGAGTCTGGGGGGAAAAACTACCAGGCTCTTTTTGTATAACAAGCAGTTGGTACAAGATAGTACATACAGAGGTGAGTAACATGAACAGAATGCGAAAGGTATTAATTGCAGATGATGAGATAAAAGTGGGACAGCTTGTGAAACGATTGATACAGTGGGATCAGCTGGGACTGACCTGTATTGGACTTGTGACAGACGGGCAGACGGCGTATGAGAAGATCTTGTCCGAATCGCCGGATATCGTGATCACGGATATCCGGATGCCGGTGTTGACAGGATTGGAAATGATCCAGAAGGCATCCGAGCAGGGTGTGAAATGCCATTTTATAGTTGTCAGTGGATATAAATACTTTGACTATGCGCAGAAAGCATTGAAATATGGTGTGGAAGATTATCTGCTCAAGCCGATTGATGAGGATGAGCTGAACAGGCAGCTGCAGAAAATCGTCGCGGAAGAAGAACAACGTGAGGATAAGCAGCAACAGGTGAATCAGATAGAGAAAAAGCTGGAGGATAGTAAATATCTGCGCCACAAAGAATTCCTCAAACAGATACTAAGCCAGAAGCAGGAAAATATTGATGCTGCGAACACGGAGTTTGGGCTTCAGCTTGAGAACAAGTGCTTCCGGGGATTAACCTTCAAGCTTGACCGGGATATTGATGTCGTAGAGAATACACAGCAGATGCAGTTTGTTCTCCGCAAGATCATGCAGAGGGCAGAGGATGCGTTTTCGGCATGCACAATCGACCTGATTGCAGCTGTGCAGTCGAATCATTCCGTGCAGGTGCTGTTAAATTATTTCCAGACGGAGCAGGAGAATATTGACAACCGGATTACGGATTTTTTCAATGAGCTGAGCGATTATCTGGAGAACTTCCAGCATTACAGGATTACTGTCGGGGTGAGCAGTGAAGTCGAGAGCTTCGAGCAGATCAGTACTGCGATTGAGATGAGCAAAGAGGCGGCTGCCAGCCGGCTCTTCAAGGGAAACGGCAGACGAATTGAATATTGTCAGGAGCCGCACGCACTGTTTTCGCCAAAGGACTTTCAGAATGAATATGAGGAATTCGCAAAAGCGGTAGAGACAATGCAGGCGGATGCCTGTCAGTACCAGATTCACAAGTGCTTTCGGCTGGCAAGCGATAAGGCTCTTTTTGCAAGCGAATTTTATGCAATGGGATTGTGGCTGCTCCGCAGTACTTATGACATTCTGGAAATAGCAGATACATTTGATGTGGATGTGCAGCAGGAGGTGTTGGAGAATCTGTCGACAGTTGCAGATTTGAGAGACTATGTGATCCGTCAGGTGCAGCGTTTGATCACAGAGAGCCGTAGTGAACGGGAAAACCGCGAACGCAAGCCGGTATTGGAGGCAATCGCCTATATGAAAGAGCATTTTACAGAGAAGATCACGCTGGAGGATGTAGCCGCCACCATAGGCTTCAACACGAATTATTTCTCAGAACTTTTTAAGAAAGAAACCGGTGAGAACTTCTCGAACTACCTGCTTGGAATCCGGATGGAGAAAGCAAAGCAGATGCTTCGGGACACGAAGATTCCGGTGTATGAAATCGGCGAAAGTATCGGGTATAAGGATGCCAAATATTTCAGTCAGCAGTTTATGAAGGTTGTCGGTGTGAAGCCGGCAGAATACCGGAAGCTGTATTATTGACAGACGAAGTGAAACGCGAGGACACAACATGGAAAAAACAATCTGGATATGTGTGGGTGCGGTGATTGTCTGGGCTGGGACAATCCTTTTGATGCATCGGATACAAACAAAGAAGATAAAAAAACTGGAGGATGACTATCGGGAGAAACAGCGCGTGCAGCAGAAGCTGCGGGAGGAATATTCCGTCAAGGTGCAGAATAAGCAGGCGAAAATTGCAGCCTTGCAAAGTCAGATCAATCCGCATTTTTTGTACAACACGCTGGAATGTATACGAAGTGAGGCGCTTTTATATGAATGTGACAGCATTGCCCGTATGGCGAAGGCGCTGGCGGCTTTTTTCCGGTATAGCATCAGCAACAAAGAAAACATTGTGACAATCCGCGACGAGCTTCGGAATATTGAGAATTATTTCTTGATCCAGAGCTACCGGTTTGAAAATAAATTCGCCCTTGAAATCAATGTGGAGGATGACCGGGATGAAGTCGGGAATTATCTGATCCCCAAGCTTTCCCTGCAGCCGATTGTGGAAAATGCAATCTTCCATGGCTTAGAGACGAAGGCAGAAAACGGAAAGGTGACAATACGGATTTATACGACGCAGCAGGAACTGGTTGTTGTCATATCGGATAACGGAACAGGAATTGACTGGGATACCCTTGTTTCCATGAGACAGGCACTGGAACAGACGGAGGAGCACCGGGAGAGCGGCGACGATGGAAGCACGCACGGAGAGACGTCAGGAATGGATGTACATGGAACAGACAGGAACGGGAAGCGCGGAAACGGAATTGCATTGAGCAATGTAAACCAGCGGATCCAGCTCGCATTTGGAAACCGTTATGGACTCCGCCTCTACAGCACGACCGGAATCGGGACAGATGTAGAAATCTGGCTTCCTAAGAAGGCAGACAGAAATGATCTGTGATTTAGAAAAACAGGAAAGAAAAAGCAGGCATGGATTATGAGACATGAGATTATTCGGATGGAACATGTGAATATCAGCAGACCGGGCAGGCATGAGATTGAAGATTTGAATCTGATTATCTGCCGGGGGTACAGCATGGGAGCTGCAGGCGTGGAAAACAGCAAGGAGATTCTGGCGGATTTTTTCGATGGGAAAGGAACACTCGCAAGAGGACGGATTTACCTCGATGGAGAACCATGGAAGCCGGAAGGAAAACGGGATTTTGAGGATGCCGGTATTTTTGTGATATCAAAAGACACGGTGTACATGGATTCGCTCGATGTCAGCGAGAATCTTTTTTTGTTACGAAGAAACAGCCTGCGTAAAATCCGGTTGAATGAAAAGGCATTGCATATACAGGGGCGGGCATTGCTTGAAAAATACGATCTGCCTTATGCGGCAGATGAGCATAGCAGCCATCTGAAGAACGGAGACCGTATTCTGATCGGGATGGTACGCGCTATTACACAGGGGGCGCGTATTCTTGTTTTGCGGGAGATTGTGGCGTGCTTTCCGGGAGAAGAACGCCGGAAGCTGAGACAGTTTGTGAACCGGTTGAAGCAGGACGGGATTACGGTTATATCGATTGATAACCGGGCAGATTTCACGGACCCTTTCTTTGATGAAGTGATTTTGTTCCGGCATCATACAATCTACAAAAAGATCTGTCAAAACGAAGATACATGGATGATTGACGAGATATTAAAACGCGGTCTGGAGGCGGCAGATACCACCATACCGAAAGCGCGTGCTGCCAGCGGAAAACCACAGCTAAGACCGGTGGATTCCTTCGTGTGGCAGACGTTCCGGGATGGCAGCTGGCAGCCACAGATTTCGATGCGGGCAGGGGAAATCCTTGCGGCACTCGGTACACCCGGACAGGTGGATGAAGTATGGTCGGATATCCTTCATTTCAATGCCATACAGTCGCGGTTTGAGTTAGATGGCGAGATCATCGCCTACAAAAACATACAGGAGCTTATGAAGCACCGGATTGCGCTTATGGAATATGGAAACCATACGGAAATCTGCGAGAATCTGACCAACGAGGAAAACATTCTTCTGCCGACATATCCGCGCATATGTTCAGCATTCGGGTTTTATCAGAAGCAGCAAAAGTATATATTGGAAGACAATTTTCTGGGATTGGACAGACGGGATATCGAGATGCTGAACCCTGAGACAGAAGCATGGAAGATAGGAATCTATCGTTATAAGCTGTTTCATCCGCGTGTTCTGATCCTGAAAAACATGCTGCAAAATCTAAACGTCCGGGAAGTCGCATGGCTGAAGCGGGAATTGCGGGAGATCGTGGAGAGAGGAAGCAGCGTCCTTCTGCTCGAAAACGAAAGTAAAGTCTGTGTGGATGTTGCGGACCGGCTGGAGGTGATAGCTTGAAGACTGTGCGGTCATTCTATGATAAATATCATATGGAAATCGGAAATATCGTTTTGATCCTGGTTCTTGCCATCGCATTGTTCCCCAGACTTTCTGCAGACTATGTACTGCATCAGTTTGTGATTATCGTACTGTTGACGATGGGACTCTCGCTCGAGATGCTGAGCGGTGTTTTGGATTTTGCATTTATGGCGGAAATCGCAATGGCGACATGCTTGGGCGGACTATGCCTGCGGGCAGGGTTTCCGGTCTGGGTGAGCTTAACGGTTATGATACTGGCACAGATGCTGTTCGGGATGGCAAAGGGACTTCTGATCGGCAAAATCCGTGTAAACCCTATTTTGCTGACCTTTATTTTGCAGCAGATCTATCAGGGGATAGCTGCTATGTTCGGAGATGCGATACAGGCACCGATCCCGAGGGATTACTATGGTTCCTACATGTTCTGGATGATTTTTTCCGGTATTGCAGTTGTAATTTATGTGTTCCTGCAGTTTTTGCTTACACATACATATTATGGGAAATACGTACGGATGCTGGGAGAAAATGAAACCTCGGTCAAAAACAGCGGAATTCGTTTTGACATCTGTCGCATGATTATCTGTGGAATCAGTGGTATTGTATTTGCCCAGGTGGCACTGATCTTTTTGTTCATCACCAATGGCGGCAGTGCCGGTATTGGCAGGAGATACCTGTATCCGGTAATTGCGGCAGCGTGTCTTGGCGGAATAAACTTTCTGAAAGGAAAAGGGAACCTGCGCGGCACTGTTTTGGGCAGTCTGTCCATAGTGCTTCTTCTGAATCTGTCTGCGGGACTTTCTCTTTACAGCTATTTTTCTTATATCTGGGAAATCGCAATTCTTGTAATTGCGGTGGTTATTTTCGCAAGGGAGAGAAAGAACTGAAAATACTCTCCCTAAATCCGAAACTTGTCCGATTGTGGGAAGGGCAGATCCTCCATATAATAAAACCATCAGATAGATACATCGAAATGATCCCACCGGAAGCCGGACGTGCTTCTGCCATTTCCCTGTATCTGACGGAAGAAAAAACAAAGAAAATGAGGAGGAAATGACTATGAAAAAACGAAAGAGATTGTTTGGTATTTTGTTGGCAGTAGTTATGACAGTAGCAATGATGACAGGATGTTCCGCAGGAAAGGGCGGCACATCCGGAAGTGGAGTAAAGGTAGGATTCCTGGCGCCGACACTCCAGACGGAGTTTATGATTGGAATCGATGAGAAGCTTCACGAGGAATGTGACAATCGTGGATGGGATTATGTATCTGCAAGTTTCGATAACGATTCGGCAGCAGCCGTATCTGCAATCGAGAACATGGTAACCGGAAATTGTAATTACATCGTAGCGATGGTATCCGATACATCCTGTGACGATGCGCTCAGGGCAGCACAGGAAAAGGGCGTCAAGATTATTGAATGTGGTGTTGAGACAGCAGTGCATGATCTCGTGCTCAAAACTGACCAGTATTCTATCGGAACACAGATCGGTGATATGGCAGCAGACTGGCTGAACAGCCAGCTCGGCGGCGAAGGAAACATCGTAGTATATACAACCTATCAGAATCAGGACATGCAGGATCGTGGACAGGGTATCCAGGATGCAATCAAGGAGAAAGCTCCGAATGTCAACATTCTGGAAGTCGTTGATATCGGTAAGGATGTTGTAGGATCCGGAACAACAACGACAGAGACGATGCTTCAGAAATATTCGAACCTGAACGGAATCGTGTGCTATGGTGATGCGGCAGCGGTAGAATCTGTTGAGGCAGTGAAGGCAGCAGGCAAGGACAACGAAAACTTCGGCGTATTCGCCTGTGATGGCACAAATCAGGCTTTGAAGGGTATCAATGACGGAACATGCATGCGAGGTACGATGTACTTCGAGGCGCTTGGAAGTGTCGTAGCGAAATATATCCAGGAGTTGGTTGACGGCAAGACATTTGATGCGGCAATCGAAACTCCGATCCACGCAGTAACAAAGGCAAATATCGCAGATTACTATAAAGCAGACAAATAAAGATTGCAAAAAGAATGCCTCTGGTGAATCATCGGAGGCATTCTTAGAAAGGGGATGAACTCTGTGAAAAACATACTGAGTGTAAAAAATATCGTAAAAACATATCCCGGCGTTATCGCAATCAATGATGTATCGTTCGATGTAGAAGAAGGCGAGATCCACGCTCTGATCGGTGAAAACGGAGCAGGAAAATCAACCCTGATCAAGGTATTGTCGGGAGCAATTGTTCCGGATTCCGGAACGATTGAGCTGGAAGGCAAACAATACAACCAGATGACACCGAAGCTTGCAAAAGATCTGGGAATCGAGGTCATCTATCAGGAAT
>OGMR01000176.1_pt1 | contig 33884 bp, 32 predicted proteins | sample 1573251 | NCBI WGS metagenome assembly OGMR01 (sample SAMEA2581979, study PRJEB24529) | metagenome | biome: Human gut stool | place: China | collected 2011
TTTCAGACTGAACACGGCTTATCAGCCCTTGATTTTCCATTCTTTCCAGCATCGTAGTAAGAGATGTTATCGCTAATCCGCATTTAGTCGAGAGTGACCTGATTGAGATACCATCCTCCTGCCACAGCACATAAAGAATACGTCCCTGGGCTCCATTAAACGCATCAATATTCTTTTCACTGAGAATCTTCTCGAAAATCCGGTCTCCAAGCTGTTTTATTTTGGTGACAAGAAATCCTCCATTCATTTCCATACAAAAGCTCCTATATAGTAGTTTATTAAAAACATACTATATAGGAGCTTTATTGTCAAGAGTTTATATGTCTTAATAGGTAAATTCCGTTTTTTTCAATTCTCCAAACCGGAAGTTATGAACTCAAGCTCGTTACCAGTGACGAATATCTTTCTGTCTTATTTATAATATCTTCCTCAGTAACACCATAATAACTGTATAAATCTCTGGCTATTTTCTTAAACTTTTTCATTACCGCTTTATTTCCTGAATAAGACATTCCAAATATATTCCAAGTATAATCTATTTCCATTTCAAGAAAATTATCATTAATTTCTATTTTATACAAATGAAAATCCATAGGAATTATACTATCGGGCATTTCAGCAATCATTTCACTTCGAGTCTTTATTTTACCAAAATACTCTATAACGGATGCTTCATTAAAATAATCTGGTAATGGAATATCCTTCATTTCACCCAAAAGTTCTGGTTTATGTTGCAAAATCAAACTTTCTTTTAGGCATTTTATTTGTTCAATATATTCTCTATCGCCTGGAGCAGTTTCTGTCAATCCGTATTTTTCTTTTGCATACTGTACTGTTTCAGAAAGAGAATGCGGATTTGCAACTATTGTCTTCTCTACTTTTTTTCTCTTATATCTATCTGTCCTTTTTCTATATTGAGTGAAACATTATTTACCGCTTTCTGCTTTTTAAAATATTTACACAAATTTTGTGTCTGCAACATCATTTCCATCTTTTCTATCCTTCCTTCTATATTTTATTTCTTACTGAAATATAATCTATCAGGGAAAAATAAAGATTTGATGAAGTTTGCTAAATTTATACTCTCTCGGTTCCTTCTATACCGACGACAACATAAAAAAGAGAATTTCGAGACGACAGGCCTATCTGAAAACGCAAAAGGAAAGAGCGAAAGAACGAAAAGAAAAGCGGAAAGCTACATACGAAGCTATGTCTCCAGCCGAGAAAAGATTGGATAAGAGCAAGCTGAAAATCTCCACTATGCGTGATACCTCCCAAGGCATATCCCACGAAAAGATTGGCTTACAGAAATGGTCAAATGTTCAGAACGCCCGTCGGATGCAGCAGATACAAAAAGAGCTTCAAGACAGATATGGTATAAGCTATACAGAAGTTACAGGACACATAAAAGCTCTCCGGGCTAACAATAATTATCTTGATACTGCACTTGCTAAAAATCAAAAAGAAATATCAGAACTGCGACAGCTTATCAATGATTGCGTGATGTATAAAAAGCTGAAGATATATGCCACAAACGAGCAAAAAGCCGAAGATAAAGAAAAATACTATCAGGAGCATAACCACCAGCTAAACGCCTACCATGATGCGAAATTCGCACTGGAAAGCCACAACATAGACCTCACTGCAATCACCAGTTCCAATATCAAAATACTGCAAAATCGACTCGAGCAGGCTGAGCAGGATATGTATAACCTTGAGGAGCAGCAACAAAACGAGCGTGATCTAAAGGAGCTGCAGCGCCACCAGAAGGAAATTGACACCTATCTAGGGAAAAAGCATGAAGATATTTAATCCTCATGCTTTGCAGTAAAGTTATAGAAAAGGCATCCGAACGGCATTTGTTACACAAAATGCCGTTCTGTCTACTAATATATTCAGATCATTATAATTTCAGATCAAAACCTCTCTTGAATATTTCTCCATATTGTCCCATCGTTACAGTCAATGATTTATCAATTTGCTCTCTTGTAATCCCTTCCAACGCACCTGCTTTTATCGCTTTTCCAGGTTTCCATGTTGGATCGGCAGCCTTTGCCGCATCATAAAAAGCTTGATTATACTGTCGTTCATATTGTTCTAAAGTCCACGTCCCCTTTAATCTGTCCCACTTCTTTGCAGACTTTTGATAATGGTAAAACACATCTGAACGTTTTGTAGTATCTCCGTTTGCAATTCCATTTTCTTCAAGGAACTCCCGTTTTGCATTATCAAACATTTCCTGTCTGTTTTTTTCAGGAATATCAATAATCACGTGTCTCTGCGAAATAGGAATATCCGTTGCGTCCATACCGGCAAGACCAGTTGCCGGAGAAATATAGTCCCCATCTTTGTCATAGTTCTTCATCAAATTCTTTATGGCTGCCGGATTGGTATACATCATTCCGTTTGCATTTTGCATCATTTTACTTATAACGGTTTTATATTGTTTGCTGTTTGTGTTAATCCCTGCTGCTTTTAACTGTGATTGTACTGCACTGCTATTGAGCTGGGATAATTGGAAACTCCCTATTGGATTAAATGCCGACTTTCCGGATGAATTTTGAAACAAAAAAGCATAATCTGTAATTTTTGACATAATGTAACCTCCTTGTGCACATTATATTGTAAATCCATTTACTGACTCACATTGTATATCGGCATAATCGCTTTAATTGTTCACCTTTTGCTTTTAGTATACTATTCCACTCGCAATACAACAATTTTAATCATGGATTACCCATGTACCTTTCTTAGAAGAACCGATATGCTCCACAACACCATCTTTCTTTAATTTATTGATATGATAGCGAACTCCTCCAACAGAAAGCCCAAGCTGCTGTGCAATCATCTTTACTGTAATGGAAGGCTGTTCACCCATGAGCCTAATTATTCTCCCTACATTTTCTGTGTTAGTTTCTGTGTTAGTTTCTGTGTTAGTTTCTGTATTAGCATCCCTTTTTCGATACATATTTACTCTGAAATCGCCATCAAAATCAATCAACTCCGGCTTCGGTAATCCATATTCCTCACAGGCTGCAAATAACCTCGGTATTCCAGTTCCCCATTTTTCAATAATTTTCATGTACGCAAAAGCTCTTGCGATTGCGGGATTTCTCGGTCTTGAGTAACCTTCTATCATTTTTTCGATCGTAACATTATTCAGTAGCATACCCGGCGAAGTAATCTCTAGTCTGTCATCATACAATGCCACTTGTATATTTCCCGGCTCAAGATAACTACGATGAGCCACTGCGTTTGCAATCAACTCTCTTATGCTATCTGTAGAAAGTTCATATACATCTTGTCTGTACATTCCCTTTATTGTCATTCCCATGTTAATTTTTTCAAGAACATACTGGTATCTGTGCCATTCTTTTTTGTTCTTTCTATTAGTGTTTTAAGTTCTTCTTCAAAAGCCATCCCTTGTTTCCCCTCTTTTGTGTCATATACTATATAATCCTAACCACTTATAATCGAAAAATACACATTGATTATACCATTTTTCACTCATACCCGCAATTAATACCACAACATCATGCAAATCATTCTATCAATCCTATCCGGTCAGCTACATCATCAGAAGCATACTGAGATACCGATACTCTGCAGGAGCATTTTCATCTTTGGTCGTTCAAATGGTATCTGAAACTCCGCTTTTCTGCTTCTTGCCATGAATACTACAAATAGCATCGTCATAAAATAAGGTTCACATGCTGTATGTGTTACCGAACCATCTGCCCGTGTGACTTCTCTCATATCCACCGGAATATGACTTTTTTTACACGCTTTCTTTAATATCTCTGCGGTTCTCTCATCATTCACATCTATGGAAGTAACATCTTTACCCTCTTGGTTAAAATCCTTTAACGAGCCATGTGTCTCCTTATAGTTGGAAACCACCTTATCGACTACCTTGCCGAGCAGAGTTTCCTTCTGCTCCGCACTCATACCGGGATTTTTCTCTTCTGAACGTTTACAGGCTTCCGCAATGGCTGTTATCAGATCCACGCTGACAGTCACAATCGCCTTTCCCGTTTGGAACGACTCCTGCGTCAACTCATCGACCATTGTTCTGTCCTCCTGTTATATGTTTTCCTATGGCTTCTGTCTGTGGGTGCTCTCACCCATAAGATACACATTTTAATGCACATCTCGTGTTCCTCCTTAATTTCCTTTATCTGAACTTCTGGACAAAATGTCCTAAAGTTACATTCATATACATTGCCCAAAGGGCACAAAAAAAGAGCATCTATGTTTCAATCACATAAATGCTCTAACGCTGTTGTTTATATTAAATTGTTATGGTTTGTCAGTTCGACAAACTTGAATTGAACTAAATCGCTGTGCGATGGCCTGCGAAGGCTGTGGCACAGTTTTCTCTTTAACTTAAAAAGGCAGTAGATAATGAGCCCTAAAAGTAGTATTGTTAAATCACCACAAAATAACAATCGAACAGGATCATCATTAACACTGCCATGAATAGAATAACACCAGAATCTCTTTTTCTCAAGAGGGTATCTTTAATACGTGAACATCCATGATGGCAGTGACTCATTAACGTTACTAGTATCATGGAGGTTTATTATGTACGAAAAATATTTTAACAAGCTCAGAGAGGAATGCCTGATTCGTAACAGGTCCTCCCGAACTGCAGATACCTATATCAACAACATACGTCACTTTATGAAGTGGACAGGCTATAAATCAATGGAAGATTTCTTCTCCAGTCCAAGCGAAAGAGCGATGACGGCAATGTCCGTCACCGCCCTTTGCCCAAAGGTTCGCAGCTGATTTATTCAGCGTTTTCTTTCTTCTTTTTGCTGTAAACGGTGATGCCGATCACTACGCCGCCGCTGACAAACAGCAGTGCGATCCAAAGGATCATATTGCTGTTGTCACCGGTCTGCGGAGAATCCGAATCGGTCGGCTTGCCCGGCTCAGTCGGTGTTCCGGTAGCCGGAATCTCAACTGCCGCCTTCTTGTAGCCGCAAACCCTGCACTCCTCATGCTTGGAGCCCTTTTGCGTTGCGGTCGCTTCCTTGTCAACAACCCACTTGAAGTCGTGTGCCGCCTTATCGGCCTTATCTCCGCAGGAGCACTCATGCCAGTGGTTGTCGGCATCGTTCTTCCACTCGCTGCCGTAGCTGTGAGTATGCTCACCGCCGCCGGTTGCCGGGATGGTTTCGGTTGCCATCGTATAACCGCAGACGGTGCATTCCTTATGCTTTGAGCCGCTTGTGGTAGCTGTTGCCGGAGTGTCGATAATCCATTCACCGGCGGTATGCGCTGCTGTATCTTTCTTATCACCGCAGGAGCACTCATGCCAGTGGTTGTCGGCATCGTTCTTCCACTCGCTGCCGTAGCTGTGAGTATGCTCACCGCCGCCGGTTGCCGGGATGGTTTCGGTTGCCATCGTATAACCGCAGACGGTGCATTCCTTATGCTTTGAGCCGCTTGTGGTAGCTGTTGCCGGAGTGTCGATAATCCATTCACCGGCGGTATGCGCCGCCTTGCTGCCCTCGATGATCACGCCGCAGCCGACAACGGTGCACTCTTTCCAGTGATCGGTATTATCGGACTTCCAGTCGGAAGCGCTATGACCTGTTGCCGCAAGGATTACGCTTGTCTTGTCGGTAATTTCGGATGCACCGGTTGCATCCTCAAACCACTTGTCACAGCCGTCGCAGGTGTAATATGCCGTGGTGCCTTTCTCCGTGCAAGTAGGAGCCTTTGCGGGAACGAGGGTCAGATTGTGCGTATGCGGTACGGTCTTGTCATATCCGCAGGTGTCGCAGATGTTATCGCTACCGTAATCGTGAGCCGCCTCGTCCTTCTTTTCGTGGCAGCGAGAGCATTCTTTCCAATGATTGTCTGTGTCCTTGCTCCAATCGCTTGCCCATGCGTGCCCGAGCTGTGTACCTGCTGCTGTAAAGGTTTCTGTTGTGCTGATCTCTCCGCAGGAGCAGCTCTTGAAATATACTGCATCGTTGGTGCAGTCGGCAGCCGACTTGAGGGTTTCCGGCTTCTGAATTTCCTGATCGTAGGTATGGGTATGGGGAATTGTGTAGGTCGCTTTCACGCTGACTTCACTGTCAGGCATTATGAAAGTAGTGGTTTCACTGTTCGCATCTTCAAGAGTAGTGTTGCCGCTTTCTACTACCCACTTATCAAACACCTTACCGTCAGGAGCCGCATTTGCGGTCAGAGTAATGGTTGTGCCTTGCGCCGCTTTACTGATTTCGCTTCCTGCACCGATTGTCGCTTTGCCGTCCGTTACGATGATGGAATACTCTTTACTCTCCCAGATTGCATAGAAGATAGTATCCGAGCTTACTTCATAGGTCGTGCCGGAAATAACCGAACCGTCGGCACTGGTTGACCAGCCCTTGAATTGCTTGCCTTCCGGTTCAGTAAAACCGCAGGCGGGCAGGGTGTAGCTGCCGGAAACGCCGGTGACATCTGCCATTGTGCCGCCGCCACCGTTGGCATTGAATTTGACGGTATGCTCGGTAGGGTCGGTAGGCGCGTCCTCCTCGAAGATAGCTTTGACCTCCACATTGCTGTCCGGCATGGTGAACTTGTTGTTGGTGATTACAAGCCCTGCCGGAGATACGACCTGCCACTCCTTGAAGCGGTAGTCCTCTTTGGGCGTTGCGGTCAGGGTGATTTCCGTACCAGCCACGGCCTTGTCAGGAGATGCGGAAGCCGTTCCGTTGCCGTCCGGGCTGATGACCTTCACGTGGTGCCACCTGTATGTTCTGACTGTCGCCGTAGTTTCGTTTCCCGCGTTGTCAGTCGCGACCACGGTATATTCCGCTCCCGCGTCATTGTTGCCGCCATCCGGCGCGGGGAGACGATAGGTGGGGCCGTCTTGCGGCTCGCCGTTGATGGTCACCGACTTGATGCCGGAGGACGTCTCTCCCGATGCAGCCGGGTCGCTCACGGTGAAGGTGTACGCGCCGGGATTTCCATCGATGGTATCCTCGACGGTGTAGCTCTCACCGTCATTCAAACCCTCCAGCACCGGCGCCTTCGTGTCCGTTCCCATCACATGGCCGCACACAGTGCAGAGCTGCTTCTGATTGCCCCAGTCGCCGGGAATGTGTTTGGCGTTTTGTTTGGACATTTCCGCAGCGGGGTCTCGCGCGCCGCATTTCACACAGGCCCAGATGTGGCAGCCGTCCCGGTCCGTCCAACCCAGTTCATGGCTGCATGTGCTTTCCTCGCAGCGCAGCTCCAGCTTGCTGATCACTCTGCCGTAATTGTAGGCATATGGCAGGCTCAACCGCTGCAGGTCCACGCGCCCATTTTCGTTGGGGATAAGAAGCTCCGTTGTGGTGCCCCAGTACTTCTTATACGGTTCCTGGTTGTGGCGCCACTGCCACCCTGTCGCGCTCAGCCACACGGACTTCCCGTCCGAGGCTCCGATTTTGATGTTCTCTTCTATACTCATTGCAAATTCCTGATCTTGCATCACTGCCATGTAGTACGCCCGGTTCGAGCCTCTTCCGACCGCGGATGCAGACAGCTCTGTATAACCGTAGTCCTGATAAAGCGGAAAGGCCAGCGCAGTCAGCGTTGTGTCCTTGATCAGAATGTTCCCGCTGTTGCCGTTCATGCCGCCGCCGATGCCCGCGCCCAAGTAGCCCTGCGCCCTCACCACGCCGCCAGTGATGGAAATGTCATAGCCCGAACCGCCTCTTCCGCCACCGATTCCTGCGCCGGCATAGTTACTCCAAGCTTCGACCGTTCCACCGGAAATCTCGATATGATGCGCATCTTCCGACTTGTTCTGTCCGTCTTGATCGCCGCTGCCTATTCCTGCTCCGCCTGACTCGCTGCCGGCATTCACCGTGCCGCCCTTGATATAAATAAAGCGTCCGGGGCCGCCCTGACCGCCACCGATCCCTGCGCCTTCCGAAACGGACCGCACCGTCAGCTTGCCGGAATACACATAAATCTGCTCGCCGACGCCGCCCTGACCGCCGCCGATACCCGCACCGTATACGCCGCTGGTCGCAAGAATCTCACCGCCATAGATACCCGTCGCCAGAGAGCCGAAATGAAGGTTCATGCCGTGTCCCTGCGAGAACTTCTTGATTCCGACCTTTGAGCCTCCGATGCCAGCGCCATACCTGCCGCCTTCACACGTGAGCTTTGTCCCCGTCTGCACCAGAACCCGGAGATAGCCATCGGTTTTGTTTTTCTGCAGCGCAGCGAAGTTCTCCGCGCCGATCAGCTCGCTGTCCCCGCCGATAAAGTACAGGCAGGCGGAGGCACCGCCGTAAAGCTCGATGGCAGGGCCGTCCTCGGGTGCCTGAAGGCGGACGCCGTCCAGAAAGATGTGCGGTGTATTGTTCTTGCCATCAATTTTGATCCGGTACTGAAAATACCAGTTCGGATCTGTGGAGCCCTTGATCAGATAGGTCTTGCTGTCCTTGATTTTCAATTCTTTGTTCTGCTCCGTAAGGTCCACTATCTTGTCAAACGCCGTTGGGACGGAAAGTTTGACATCCGGTAGCTCACCCGCTGCAAAGACCGCTGTCGGCGGTAGCGTCAGCACCATGCAGCATAGAAGTATGATACTGAGTATTCGTTTCTTCATTGGCTTTTCTCCTCCTTTTCGTGTTGGTTCGGCTTATCCGTCCCGTCTTTTCTCCGGTTTTCCTTGCTTCTGAGCCGGAAGCACAGCGCGGTGATGACCACCGCCGCTGCAAAGGAGACGACGGCCACCAGCACATAGCCGCCCGCGTCCTGCCGCAGCAGCATCGAGCCGAACACGCCCCATGCTTCCGGTTGCCCCGGCCCGACGACCGTGCCCGCTGTCTGCATCAGCGCCGCGCACAGCAGCATACACGCTGCGGAGAGACTTATTACCTCGCGCCGCTGCCTCCGGCGGTTGTTTTCCCGCACCCGCTGCTTGACGAATGCGACCCGTCTTGCGGTATCGTACATATCGTTTGAACCCCCTTTCCGGTTTGTCTGGAACTGTGATAAAAACCCTTTCACTTATATAGGTACAAAAAATCGAAAAAACTCTCACCCAAAACGCAAAATTTTTCAAAAAAATTTGAGAGCCGCCAAAAGGCAGCTCTCAGGGAGTAAATGTTCGGTTATTTCCTCTGCGATAAGCGGAAAGCGGACCATCTTCCCGCCGCTACCAGCAGCACCGGCAGGACATAGGCCACATACTGCGCCGCGCCGCCGTAAGCAATGAGCAGATTATAGATGGCGTGGAGGGTGATGGCCGCGCCCAGCAGCCCGCACGTACCGGCTATTTTAAGCCACGTCCGCCGCCACGCATAGGCAAGCCCGCCGCCCACGATCAGGCCGCAGAGGACATGCATGGCTCCCGTGCCGAAGCCCCGGAAGAAGATGAAGGAGAAGCGGTCCGCGCCGTTCTGGATGAGATAGCACACGTTTTCAAAGGTGGCGAAGCTCAGGGCGAGCGTGATGGCGGCGGGCTTAATTCTCTCGCTCTCCGGCTCAAACACCAGAAGATAGAACACCAGCGGCAGCAGCTTCATCATTTCCTCCACCACCGGCGCAATCTCCGCCGTGGCGGCAAGGGCGTCCGCCTGACACACCGCCGCTAGGAAGGTGTTGATATAGGCCGAAAGCAGGCACATCCCCATCCCGGCAATGCAGAACAGGAAGAAGCGGAGCTGCCGCCTGCCCATGCACAAAGCGGCCACCAGCAGGGGAGATACCATGCAGAGGAAGATGTTTTCGATGTAGGTCATGCGTCCACCGCCTTTCTCGTGGCGGGCAGCAGGCCGAGAATGGCGAGCGTCAGCAGCATATCGCACCAGAAGGTGGGGCTTGCCAGAGAGGTATCCGGCCAAAAGCAGCCCACCGTCCAAAGCAGATACTCCGCAAACGCAAAGCACAGCACGCCGATGTGGTAGTACCGCATATTCCGCGCCGTGCCTGTCTGCCCATTGGCGTAGACCAGTCCACGGATGGCGCAGAAGGAGAGCCAAATCATCATGCCGCACCAGATCAGGTTGGAAAGAATATCCCCGAAGGTGCAGTAGAACGCCAGCAGCGGTACGCCGATCAGCGGCGAAAGCCATGCAGAGCGGCTGCGGAAGCTGCGCTCGTCCTGAGTGGTGAGCGTGGCCTGCAAAATGCGCAGGAAAATTACGCTGGCCACCCAGCCGAACTCCGAGACATAGAAAACGCGCGGTGTGGTATCGAACAGCAGCAGATACAGCGTCCAGTAGAGCGCGCCGAGGGCAAAGCAGCCGTAGAAGCACAGCAGCAGGAAATACGTCTGCCGCCCACTTTTTCGGTAGGCGATACCCGAAAGCAGTGCGCCGACGAACGTGGTCAGCAGTTGCAGCAGGTTCTCAATCAGCTCCATGCGCATCCTCGCTTTCCCTGTCCTGCCCGTCCTCTCGGCTCATCTGACGCAGCCGGAAACACAGAACGGTCACGCACACGCCGAGTAAAAAAGCCAGCAGCCCGATGACGATGTATCCCAAGGCAGCGCCGCCGTGAAAGATGCTTGCCGCCGTTTCAAAGCCGGAGTAGTCGCCTGTCTGGATGCTCGCGGCAATGCCGGGCATGGCGAGGGACGCGCCGATGAGCAACGCAAGGCACGCCGCCACGGCGGAAGCCATGGTGACCGTATTGCGCCGCCGCCGTTTCTCCCGCTCAATTTTGGCGATGCGCCGCTTTGTCTCCGCGACGCGCTCTTCATGACTCCGCATCTGTGATCCCCTCCCGTTCTAAAAGCCTTCGCAGGCTCTTTTTTCCGCGATACACCATGTTGGTGATCTGTTTTACTGTTTTTCCCGTGACCTCCGCCGCCTGCGCGTAGCTCATATCCTCAAAATAGGTGAGATAGAGGACTTCCCGATAGTCCGGGTTTATTTCGCTCATGCAGCAATGCAGGACGCGGTTGCGCTCCTCCGTCCGGATGACCTCCTCCGCCAGCAGCCGTCCGTCCGGCTCGCCGGTCAGCGTATCGAGGCTGAACAGGGGCTTCCGTTTGCTCTTATGGCGCAGCGCCATGTGCCGCGCCGCCTTATAGAGATACGCCTTGAAGCCGCCGTCCCGTATCTTCGGCTTTTTGGTGAACAGATAGGCGAAAACGTCCAGCATCAGCTCCTCCGCCTCGTGAACGTCGTGCAGATAGCCGTCGATATACAGGGTCAGTGGGTCGCCGTATTTTTTCATCAGGGCATTGAGCCCTTCGTCGTCGCCGTTCAGATATTGGCGGTACAAGCTCTCGTCGCAGGCCATAGCGTTCACCTCCTTTTTGCGGATGCTTCCCATGCAGAGGGGGATCCGTCAGGTGCTTGTCCTGCCGGAATCGCGGTGCTGTCCTTGAAAGCGCGGGTCGGACGGTTTCTCCGCATTTTCCGGGATCGCCCATGAACGCCCGAACCGGGACGCGCCGGGGATCCGCCCTTCGGCGCAGTATTGGTTGACCCGCCGCTCTGACACGCCCCAACGGTAAGACGCCTCCCGAATGGAGATATAGCCCTTGATCCCGTTCATACCGCACCTCCACATGGATAATACTCAACACGATACATTATATACGAATATCCGAATAAAAGCAAGCCCACACGGACGTTGGGACGCAGAATCTCTCCCACGTCCTCATATCTATCTGGCTTTATCTTCTCTTACCTTTGATACTTCCTTATGTGGCGCTTCCTGCTTCACCTCATCCGCACCTCTAGGTTAATAAGTCCATCTGCTTCGCCTGAATGATTAACTCAGGTGCGATAAATGGCATATCGACCACCGCCTTCCTGTTTATCTCTCATACGATTTCTCCTTTCTGCCGCCGACTGCTTCGCCCTCATCAGGCTCTCCGCCGACAATCTCATTTTCCTTTTTATCCATATTGAGCAGGATATTCAGCTCATCAAGTCGGGCAGTTTTTGCCCTCAATTCTTCCTCCTTTGCAAACGGCTTTTCGATTTCCTGCTTCGCTGTTTCAAACTGCTTCTCCGTATTTTCAAGGCTGTTTTTCGTATCAGCAAGTACTTCCTCAAAGCGTTCTATGCCGTTATCTATTCTCACGATATTACCGTGAGCATCATCGCCAAGCGGTACATCTCTGCTTGTTTCGCCTTTTAATTTCACAACATAATTACGCTGCACCGTATCAAAATACAATTCCATTTGAAAGCCACGGTACTCGCCAAGTGCTATCGCATCAGGACTGTTCATTGACTTGCAGGCATTGATAATTGCCTGACCTGCTTCGGCTTTTTCGGAATAAGAAACACCCGATACCATCATTCCAAGCGGCTGCTCGTCTATCGGTTTCGGGTGTAATTTTGCTGTTTCAACATCTTTTGTAAGTCCCTCTACGCGGGATTTCAAGTAAGCAATCTGTTGTGGGTAGAACTTGATGACCTTATCCTCCAGTCCGTATTTCTCTGATAAGAAATTGGATTTTAACATCTTCAGCTTCTGTACCTGAATGTCTAAGTCCATCTTTTCTTTGATATACGGATTGCCTGTTGCAAGCATTTTTATCTCCGCATAGGACAGTGCGGTTTCATCAATATCCTCTGCCGACCTGACCGGAGATTTGCTCGTCATAATCTGACTTGCGAACTTCTGCTTACCTTCCACAAGCTGATAGAGGTATGCATCAAAGGTCTGCTCTGTTACATAGCGATAAATCTCTACCTGCGGATTTTCATTGCCCTGACGGACAATTCTACCGGAACGCTGCTCCAAATCTGAAGGTCGCCACGGACAATCCACGTCGTGAAGTGCGATAAGTTTATCCTGCACATTCGTTCCTGCTCCCATCTTCTGAGTAGAGCCAAGAAGCACCCTGACTTCTCCCTTGCGGGTCTTTTGGAACAGTTCTTTTTTCTTCATATCCGTGTCGGCTTCGTGTATGAACTTCACTTCACTTTCAGGAATACCTCTCTCAATCAGCTTCTTTCTGATGTCGTTATAGACGGAAAATGTGCCGTCATTCTTCGGCGTGGAAAGGTCACAAAACACAAGCTGTGCTGATTTCTTGTCGGCATTTTCTTTCCATATCCGATAGATGTTATCGACGCAGGCATTGATTTTACTGCCCTCAAAATCAGGCAGCATATCGTTTAGCATACGCTGGTCAAGAGCCAGTTTTCTTCCGTCATTCGTGATTTTCAGCATATTATCTACGCTTGAATCCACACCGCCGCCACGCACCTGCTCGGCTCTCTCTGCAAGGGAAGCAACCATTTCTTTCTGCATTTCTGACGGCTTTACTGCAATGTTATGGTACTTTGCTTCCGGTACTGGCAGGTTCAACATATCCGCTGTCTTAATGTCCGCTATCTCCTTGAACATCGCCATTAGTTCAGGCAGGTTATAGAATTTTGCGAACCTTGTCTTTGCTCTGTATCCCGTTCCTTCCGGTGTAAGTTCCACTGCCGTAATGGTTTCTCCGAAAGTGGAAGCCCAGGCATCAAAGTGCTGCAACCCATTTTTCACAAGCGTGTTGTACTGCAAATATCGCTGTATTGTATAGAGTTCCACCATGCTGTTTGAGATAGGTGTACCCGTTGCAAATACGGTTCCTCGACCTCCGGTAATCTCGTCAAGGTAACGACACTTCATAAAGAGGTCGGAAGATTTCTGTGCTTCCGTCTGTGCGATACCGCCCACATTACGCATTTTTGTATAAAGATAAAGGTTCTTGTAATAATGGCTTTCATCAACAAAAAGCCTGTCTACACCAAGTTCCTCAAAGGTTACAACATCATCTTTTTTCGTCTGGTCATTGAGTTTATCAAGTTTCTGCTTGATAGATTTCTTTGACTTTTCAAGCTGTTTTATGGAGAAGTTTTCCCCTCGGTTTCGCTTGAGTTCTGCAATTCCTCCCGTTATCTCCTCAAGCTGCTGTTCCAAGATTGCCCTCTGTCTTTCAATGGACATCGGGATTTTCTCAAACTGTGAATGTCCGATGATAACTGCGTCATAATCTCCGGTTGCAATCCTGCCGCAGAACTTTTTACGGTTCTTGGTCTCAAAATCTTTCTTTGTTGCGACAAGGATATTCGCCGCCGGATAGAGCTGCAAATACTCAGCCGCCCATTGTTCGGTCAAGTGATTGGGTACAACAAACAGTGACTTATTACAAAGTCCAAGCCTTTTCGACTCCTGTGCTGCCGCTACCATTTCAAAAGTTTTTCCTGCTCCGACTGCGTGTGCAAGAAGCGTATTTCCTCCGTAAAGAATATGGGCAACCGCATTTTTCTGATGTTCCCTGAGTTCAATTTCAGGGTTCATACCATTGAAGATGATATGACTTCCATCATACTCACGAGGTCTGACGCTATTGAATTTCTCATTGTAGGATTTGCAAAGCCTTTCCCTTCGTTCAGGGTCAGACCATATCCAGTCCTGAAATTCCTGCTTAATCATTTCCTGCTTCGACTGAGCAATCGCTGTTTCCTTTTTGTTCAGGACAGCCTTCTTCTTTCCCTCATCATCTTCGATATAATCAAAGATACGCACATCTTTTAAGTTCAGCGTTTCCTCGATAATCTTATAGGCATTGATGCGGGAAGTTCCGTAAGTGTTATATGCCCTTACATTTCCTTTGTCGTAAGATTTGCCCTCAATATTCCACTCACTCGTAAATGGAGAGAAGTGAACTTTGATATTCCACTGTGCATAGCGTGGTGTTTCAAGCAAATGAAAGATAAACTCCTGCACATCGTCCGGTGGCAGCCAAGTTGCACCAAGTCGCACGGAAATTTCACTTGCAGTCAGGTCTTTCGGCTGCACCTTTTGAAGTGCTTCCACATTGACCTTATAATCTTCCGGATAGAGTTCTGCCGAGTTCTTTGCAATCCTCAGCTTCTCCCTGACATTACCCGAAAGGTATTCATCAGCCATCAGATACTTCGGTTCGTAAGAATTTCCATACTCATAAAGCGGGTTTAGGAAGATAACACCCTTTAAGTCCTCAAAGATTTCATTCTCCGATTTACCGGAAAGCTCCATCATATAGTCCATATCAATCGTGGCTTTTTCTCCAAGAGATACCGCCAACGCTTCGCTTGCCGTATCAACAGAAGTAACCGGAGTATGCGGCTTAATTGTCCTCTTAGAAAACATATCAGCCTTACGTTCCAGTTCTCCGTCCTCTCCGATTATCTCCAATGCGGAAAGCAAAGAGAATGAACTGTCCTGCGAAAAAGCAGAAGTATTTGCACGGCTGTTAATGAGTCCGTACTTACCTGAAAAGGTATCATAAAGTCTGTTTAATCTCTCCTGCTCCGCTTTGATTTCGCTGTCAGGGTAATCTTCTGTCTGCAATTCAATCAGCGTTCTGACGGAATTTCTAATGGCAATCATACCCTTAATTCGGTTCTCTGCGGTTGCCGACACCTCCACCGGAGTCATACGGGAATTTTCACGATAGTAGATTTTATCGTCTACCAACGTATAGGAAAAGTTTCTCACTGTCGGGTCTGCCGGAATAGAATTATCTTCCTCCTCCAGTTCTTCCTCAGTTTCATATTCCGTGATTTCTCCGTGAATGTTTGCTACTGCTTCATCAAGCTGTGCTGCAAGGTCTGCATTTTCATACGGCACACAAGTTGCTTCCATACCGAAACGCCCCGATACCATTTTCATTTCTCCAAGTATCATTTCGGGGTGCTGCACAAAATAAGAGTTCATCTTAATTCCGTTCTCATCGGTATCAAGATGAACCCAATCCGGCTCAATATCTATCAGTCTGTCACGCTTTTGCAGGATAAGAATATCCGAAACGACTTCCGTTCCTGCATTACCCTTAAAGGTGTTATTCGGCAATCGGATTGCTCCAAGAAGCTCTGCCCTCTGTGCAATATACTTTCGTACTGCTAAAGTTTCCTTATCCATTGTGCCTTTGCTCGTTACAAGAGCCATCACACCGCCGGGTCTTAACTTATCAAGGGACTTGGCAAAAAAGTAATCGTGTATCAGGAACTTATGCTTGTCGTACCTTTTATCCGACACCTTAAAATCTCCAAAAGGCACATTGCCAACCACTCCATCAAAGAAGCTGTCCGGCAGATTGGTTTCTTCAAATCCTTGTGCCGCAATGGTTGTTTTCTGGTAAAGCTGCTGTGCAATCCCTGCGGAAATCGTATCAAGTTCCACACCGTAAATCTTACTGTCCTGCATTGCGTCCGGCAGCATACCGATGAAATTACCGATACCGCAGGACGGCTCTAACAAGTTGCCTTCCTTAAAGCCCATCTGCTCCATTGCCTTATAAATGGCTGTGATAACTTCGGGCGGCGTGTAGAACGCAGTCAACGTGCTTTCTCTTGCCGAAGCATATTCCTCCGGTGTTAATACCGAAGAAAGTTCCAGATATTCCGTTGCCCACGCTGAATTATTTTCATCAAAGGCTTCTGAAAGCCCACCCCAACCAACGTACTTTGATAAGATAATCTGTTCTTCAGGAGTGGCAAATCTGTTTTCTTCCTGACATTTTTTTAGAAGCTGTATCGCCATAATATTTCTGCGGAAGCGTTCCTTTTTACCAACCGTTTCAACCTCATTTTCTCTAAGATTAAAGGTGTGACGGTCTGCCATAGGCACATCAGGGTGCAAGTCAAAGCCTTTGACTTTTTTCTTCTGCTCCCAAGCGGGAACTAACGGCTCAGACTCTTTTTCATTTCTTTCTTCGGCAGGTTCTTCCTTTACAATCAAATGCTCATTCATCGGATTCTCACGCACTTTTCTGTCAAACTCTGTGCGTGAAAATTCCTTATTGAACAGTGGCATATCATAGTCATAGAGCATTACTCTCTCATCATCAACAGATAAGATTTCGTACTCAGAAGCACCGATATACACCTTAGCGCCAAGATGATATTCATACTGCACATCTTCATCTTGCAGCTGTTCTGCTTCTTCAGGTTCTTTTTCGGCTGGTTCGACCTCCTGCTCCGGCGGTGCATTAGAGAGTATCTCTCGGTTTCTTTTCGTTTCCTCGATTTTGGCTCTGCGTTCCTCTTGACTTTCAAGCCACTGAGGATAGCGTTCTTTTTCCTTTGGATTTAAGTATCTGTCCATTCGGATAAGTTCCCCGATACGTTTCTCCACCTGCGACCACGAAAGTGTGATATGTGGATTTTCTTTACCGATGCCTTTCGTAATCGTAATACCTTTTCCATCGTGGCTCTCATCAATGCCTGCCCCGATTATGACGGGATAAAAACCGCCCCAACCATATTCATTTTTCAAGAAGTCGGCATTTTCTTTTGCAGAAAGACTTTTTTCAAACTGCTCATAAATACGCATTTTTCCCTCAGAAAATCCGCTTCCATTCGCAAGAATAGCGTCGATAATCTCCTGAGAAAAAGTAAAGGCAGAGGTTTTCTTTTCCTCTGCCCGACCGTCTAATATGAATGACATCTGACCGTCCATTGACGGTAATGGTTTTATGCTGTCACTTAATTCTCCCAGTAATCGCATAGCTTCAAAGTGTCGGGCAATAACAGCCCAATCATAAAAGCTCTGTGCGGTTCTGCTGTCGTATTTGCCCTCCCACAAATGCAGGACGTTTTCAAAGGTCTTGTACCCTACTGTCCTGCCGTCCTCTAAAGTAAGCTCGGTATAATCATTATTGAAAATACTCTTTATATACTCTGTGCGGTCTTTGTTATCTGGATTGCGTTCATAATAATCTTTGATTTCTTCCAGACTTGCTGACAAATGTGGTGTCGTTCTGAGAATTTCATTGATTACTTCATCACGTCCAAAGAACGGAAGGCTTTTATCCTCGTGCGTTCTGTCGTAATACTCTAAGCGAATATCACTTCCGCTTTCACGATTTCCTGTGCCGAATTGCGAAGGGAGTTCATCAGACGAACCCATTTCATCATATCCTCCGCTTTCATCTGTTCGGTCACTCCCTCTTTCTGTGCCATCTGGCTCAGAATTGTTTCCTCCATCTTGCTGGCTCTCTGTTCCACTTCCGCCAAGTGCTGTGTCAGTTCGCCCCTCGTCAGGAGATTGTAGTAAAGGACTCTGTGATGTTCCTTCAGAAACTCTCTCCTCATCTGAGCGTACCTGCCCAGCGTCACTTCCGGCTGCTGTGGAAGTTTCAGGTTCGGAAGGCTGTAATCGCCCACCATCGTGTAGGTCAGTTCGTTCATTGTCCAAACTCCTTTCGTCGTTATTTTCAACCTTATTGTATTCATTTCTGTCCTGACCGACAATTATGCGATTTTGACGGTTGAGTGCAGTAATTGTTTTAGATATTTCCGTCAATCCCATTTCTGCAATATCACTGGTAGCAAATCCAAGTGCATTGAGTGTTTCCTGCGTATTGAAGTTGGTAACATCTCTGAAATCATCAAGTTCAAAATAACCGTCCGTATCAACGCCAAGCCTTGACATCATCATATATGCCACACTGTTTGTCACGACATTTTTATAAATGAAAGCCACAATATCCTCTTCCACTTCCTCAAAGGAACTGCCCTCGGTTGCATAGTAAAGGTCTTGCAGATAATCAGGGATATTATCCTCTGCCGCATTTCTTGCTGCTCCCATAATTGCTTCGGCAAGACTGCTCTTATTCTCAATCTCTCCGAAAGTGCTTTCCAATGTTTCAATCACATCAGCTTCGTATTCCTGACGCATATCCCAAATCGGGACTGTTCTTGAATATCTGCTTTCGTGAGTATCTGAAATGTCAAAGTAATGTGTCAGTCTTTGCCGTGAACGGTTTTCATCAGCAAAAACAGCAATACCTCTTGCACCTCGGTTGACCCATCTGCCAAAAATTTTGTTCCACTGCTCTATCTCAAGAACCGCTGTTGCATCAGGTCGCTGTGCATATACAAGTAGCTGTTCGTCATAACGTAACTTATAATTTCGGCAAGCCGAAGCTAAGAATGCCTGCCAGTTCTGAGGATTTGACACAACCGTTTTGCAGGTGCGGTTGTAAAGCTCAGAAATAAGGTCATATTTTCGTGCCATTACTCTTGCACCTCCTTATCGCTGTTTTTCTCTGTTTCTGGTCTTGTTTTTTGACGGTTCGGATTGATTGATAGGTTCAACTTTGCTTCCACTAAGCTCCATTTTTTCAGCAAACTCGCATATATGATAGCAGCAATTTCCGACATACAAATGGTAGTCATCAATATACTTGCACACTCTGTCTGCTGTGTGTCCATCACGAAAAGTAATCCTGATTTTCCCTCCATCGGGAATATAGAATTTCAAATTGTAATGACTGTCTATAAATCGAATTTGCTTTTCCTGCGGCTCTGCTCTATTCTCCTGTTGCTTCATTTTCCTTACCTCTCATTTTTGTTGCTTCATCAGAACCGCCGCCCAAATACGAAAAGAGTTTACCGGACTTTGTATTCTTCTGAAGCTCCATAATCACACCCATATCAGGAATCGTGATATTCGGGATTTTCAGGATTGCTTCCATATCAAGCTGCTGCAACTTTTTCTCCGTATCACAACCGGAGTCAAAGAGTTTATTCAGCACCTTGACCTTATTCTGAAAAGTTGCTTTGTCTTTCACGAAAATACCTCCTTAGCTAATGTTGATTACAATAGAAATACTGCCGCTCTGTTCTTCTTTCTGCGGATTACGTGAATACTCAGGAAAAAGGGACTGTACTCTCTGCCTTGCCCTGCGTATGGTTTCAAAACAAGGAAGTCCGTATGCTCGGTAATTAAATACAATATCCTCAAGCGGAAGATTTCCGGCAGGTATATATCCGTACCGATTGTAATAATGCAGAATGAGAAGCATATCATCATACCTCGACATCGGGCATTCCTTTAAGATTTCAAGCACTCGGCTCTCCACCGTTTTCTGTTGTTTCATAATGTTCCTCCAAAAATTAAAGGGACAGAGTTTTTTACGCTCTGCCCCGACTGGTTAATGTTCGCTTGTTACTTACTTCTTACGGTTTTTAACCTGAAGAAAGATAAAGCCGCCGACAATAACGGCGACTAATGCGATAGCGATAATTGTCTTTGCTTCCATTACTCGTTACCCTCCTTTTTCTTCTTTTTGTGTGCAACAACAGAAGTTACGGCGATACCGACAGCAGAAAGTCCGGCAAGGACATACCAAAGTTTCATATTGGTATCATCTCCTGTTTTCGGAGTATCCCTCAACTCATTGTGCATTTTTACAACGGCTGTTTCATCAAGTTTGATAGTAACATTCTGGTCGGCAGGTGTGATATATGCGGCAGAGGCATTGTTTGCCACTTCGGATACGGTATATTCGCCAATACGAAGTCCATCAATCACAATTTCGCCGTTCTTATCTGTTTCAAATGTCATATCATAACCGTTTGCTCCGGTTACTCTGAACGCAAAACCTTTGACCTTACCGTCTGAAGATGTCTTGACGATTTTCAGTGTTCCACGCATAGCTTCATTGATAAATCCAACACCAGCCTTATTCTCAACGGAATAAGTTGTTTCGTCTTTCTCAATAAAAACAGAGTATTCTCCCTTATCAAGCAGGAAGCCCTCTGGTGCTTTTGTTTCACGGACAATATATTTTCCGTAAAGCAGCTCTTTCATCTCATAAATTCCGGTTTCGGTTTCTTCAAGATTTCCGATAAGTTCATCGCCATCATCAATCTTTCCGTTCTCATTGGTGTCCTTATATACCTCAAAGGTTGCACCCGTAAGCTTGTTATCTGGATATTCAGCGTCCATCTTCGTGAGTCTGATATTGCCGTGAACATACTCATTGACAATCTCAATTTCAACTACCTGCTCGGCTTTGCTGATATTGACCTCATACGCTTTTTCATCAAGAACAAATCCCTTTGGCTGCTCGATTTCTCTTACAATCCATTTGCCATAAGGAACTTTTGCAAAAGAAAAACTACCGTCTTTTGCAGAGGTAGTCGTCATAAGTGCAGTATCCTTTGTAAATTCTGTTTCTTCGGCTTTGAAGATACCGATAACAGCACCCTCAAGTGCTTCTCCGTTCTCGTCAATCTTCTTACCTGATACAGAACCATAGATAAGTTCATTCTTGATTTCTTTTCCATCATTCACTTTGATTTCAACTGTTGCAGTATCCTGACCTGCGTATTCAAACACAACCGGATATTTCGTATCAGAGAGAACATAATGCTCATCGGTTGCAATCTCCTTGACATAGTATTTGCCAAACGGAAGGTCTGACTTCATAACAGCAGTTCCATTTTCATTTACGCTGACAATCTCAATCAGTCCATCAGCCGGAATAACTGTACCGCTTGCAGATACAATATCTTCTGCGGCATAAAGACCAAAGCTGATGTTTTTGATTTCTCCGTTGTCGCCAATACCAAATGTCTTATCCTTTTCAATGACTTTTGCAAGGCTTACCTGCACTTTCTGTCTTTCGTTATAGAACGATGTGGAAGTTTCGGTAACAGAGATATTCTGACCTGCATAAGTAAGCTCAACCGTATGTGTTTCGCCACTCACTACCATTCCATCAGGTGCGGTAATTTCCTTGACCTCGTATTTTCCGAGATAAAGTTCTTTGCTCTTAACAAATCCATCGGAGCTTGTTGTGATAGTATCTACCACTTCGCCCTTTGAATAGCGGAGTGTACCGTCCGGTGTACTAATATCTTCCGCAGCACGGACTTCATAAACTGCACCCTCAAGTCCTGCCACTTCATAAACAGGCTGATAAATAACATCACTGTCCTCAGAACCACTTACATTGACACCACTAAATACTTCTCCGGTCTTTTCAACCGTGATAGTACCTTTCTGTGCCATATTCGGCTTATTGACTTTCACAACAGTTACGCCGCCTTCCTCTGTGGAATTTTCTTCGGTAATATCAAAATATACCGGAGTATCATCAAGTACATACCCGTATGGAGCTTGTACCTCTACGATGGAATATCCCTTGCCATAATCCAGTTTCTCAGGTGTTACAAGAGAACCATTTGCGTCGGTATAGAACACATCAATCGTGGTTGGTGTCGGATAAGTAAAGGTCATTTTGACCTGATTGCCCTGCGGGTCGTAAATCTTAAATCCTGCTCCTGCATACGGAATACTCTTTCCGCTTTCTGCGTCCACCTTGACTACATTGACAAAGCTCTCAAAGTTACGGTTATTGATAAGATAACGATACGTCTGTGCGTTCTGTGAAATGAACACATCAAAATCGTCCATCATCTCTCTGCCTTCCCAACCAGAAGTCTGGTGTACGGTATAAATACCATACGGCATATCTTTTGTCTGACCGAAGCCATTTTCATCGCAAACAATGGTATCTCTCTCGTCTTTATTGGCTGCGTCATAGCTTCCGGCAGATTTCAAATAAATCTCAAAGGAAGCACCCTTTTCAGGAGTTTCAATCTTTGTTTCTCCATCATCAGTGTGTTTAATGATAGCCACATTGCCTTTGATTACCTGCTCGGTTACATCATTGGAAGTAAGGTTGTGTTCTACCTCATAAAGTTTCGGGTCTGCACCTACTTCATGGATAGTCTTATCAAGCAAATATCCCTCTGACGGTGTAATTTCTCGGATTGTCCAGTCGGTATCACAAACATATTCTTTGGTAGTGAACTGACCGTTTTCATCAGTAACATACTTATCTACAAGCGTTTCTCCCTTATAGATACCGTAAACTGCTCCCGAAAGTTTGGCATTGCCCTGTGCTTCGCCTTTCTCAGCGTCGCTCTTTGTTACTGTTACAGTAAATTTCTTCAAAATGTTATTGAAGTTTCTTGTGGTTACTTCTTTCCACTTCACTGGTGCAGTCTGATTTTTTGGCACAACATAACGGATAGCTGTGTCCACTTCCTCAAGAGTATATGGTTCAGAACCACTGATAAGCACATCTTTGAAAGTTGCCACACCGTCTTTGTCCGTAACTGCATACTGGTCAACAGCATCACCGGAAAGAGAAGTACCGAAAAGATGGAACTTCACACCTTCAACAAGGTTATCTTCTGAGGACTTCACTACCTGAAGGTCGCCACGCTTCAATTTGTTATTGAAATTGACCTTTGCAACCTGTCCTGCCACAACAGTAACTCTATGTGTTTCCTGCGGCTCGTACTTATCGTATGCCTGCTCGGTTACAGTATAGATACCCGGCATAAGGTTATCAATCTGGAATTTACCGCCATTAGCTGTTGTAACCGTCTGATTGATACCGTTTCCGGTAATCGTGAAGTTGATACCGTCAACCTTGCCGTCCTCACTGGTCTTTACAATCTGACAAGAACCATAGCTGACTTTCATCTTCACATAACCGTTGATACTGTCGCTTACTTCCTGAGCATAGCTGACAACATCCTGCACACTGGAGTTCTGACCGTGTTTGCCCTCTGACCATACAACCACACCTCTGCGGACTGCATTTTTCTTCGTTGCGGTAATGGTAAATTCCTTACTCGGTGCAGTATCCATAGAAACAGTAAGTTTGTTACCATTCACTGAAAAACTTACTCCACTGATACTTGCCTTGAAATTATATTTGGACAGCACATTATTGGAATCTGTCAGAGTAGTTGTATACTTACTTCCGTTCCACTCAAGCTCTATTGTCTTTGCCGAACCGGATGATTTATTACAAAAGCTCGGTATGGTCGCATGGTTCTGTACACTCTGCACCATACTGTTGTAATAACTGAAAATCTTATTGCGGAGCGGATGCTTTGCATTGATGACATCTTTCACATTGCTGCAACCACTGGCTGCTACATGGTTGAAGTTCGCATCACGTTCTCCGATAACAGTTTCCCAGATAAGAAGCTGTGTAGCATAAGCCTGTGCAATGCTGTTTGCTGCCGCTTCATTCTGTGACCTCCAAGATGTCGAAATAGTCCCACGGTAGCCATACTGTAAAATACGACCAACGAAAAGACGGATTTCATCTCCGGAAATAACCCCGTTGGCTGCAAGGTTATTAAAATAATTTTCGTCATACTTATTCATTGTCTGACCGACCTTGAGCGAAATTCCCGGCTCAATACAATAAGCAACATTGCCTGAGTATGAGCCAATAGCCTTAAGATTGGTAAAATTGGAACGTCCGGTATGCCAACCATTTTTCAAGGTCAAATTGCTATGTCCCCATACCCCATCGTAATTAGCATCGCCATCACGAGGGAAATCGACCATATAAACATCGGCTTTTTCTCCCGAAGCAGCATATGCTGTTGTCGAGCCAATGCCTGCAAAAGTGGTCACACACATAAGGGTCGCCAAGAAAAGCGACGTGACTCTTTTGAATTTTGACTTTATCATTGCGTTTCCTCCTGTAAAAATTGAAAACACACCGTATCGCTACGATGTGCCTTTGTGGATTTTCTCTTACGACAAGATTTACCTGCCGAAAAACAAATGCGGATTTTTCGTTAATTTTTCATTTTACCATACACCTCCAGTCCGTTCATACTGTGCGATTGCCCCTTAGAGATAGACATATACTTTGAGATAGTTATATTCAAGTGAGATAATATATATCATTTTCGGTAGGTAGAAGTATAACTAAGGGGTTAGAGTGTGAGAAAGGGGAACTGTAAAACAGGCTATCTGCTGTCACGCTCTGCACGGTTACGCAAAAACTTATTGTAATGCTCCAATGCCTTGCAGACAAAATCCTCCGTCTGACTGACGGGAATGTTTTTCGGGATAAGCTGTCTTACTCTGTCGCCCCTCAACACGATTTTTTCCTTTTGGTTCGGCTTTTCCTCAGACATAACAGCGTGGATTGCTTCGGTTGTAAGGTTGCCCTCGTTGAATAACTTTCGCATACGGATTGTCTGGTCGTGTGACGGGGTAGCGTCATTCAGGTCGATTTCGTCAACCACATCACGCTGGCAATCTTCATCAAGGTAAGAAAGTTCTACGGCAGGACGCATTTTAATACGCCCCTCATCAACAAATTCAAGCAGTTCGGGAACAAGGTTTGTCAGACGCACATATCGGTGTATCTGATTTCTGCTGTCCCCTGTTTCCTGTGCAATTTGTTCATCGGTTCGTAAATTCGTCCCCACTGGGGACACATTTTCTTTTCTTGGTCTGCCTGCTTGTCTTTTCATTGCTTCCAAACGCATTTTATAGGCAAAGGCTTTTTCACTTGGCAATATCTCTGACCTCTGAAAATTACTCTCAACCATTAAAATGGTCGCTTCATCTCTGTTCAGGTCTACAATCTCACTTCTCAGGGTTTCAAATCCTGCCAGTTCACAAGCTCGCTTTCGTCTGTGTCCTGAAACAAGTTCATATCTGCCGTCCTCTTTCTGCCTTACCGTTGCCGGAGTAATAACCCCTCTTTCCTTGACACTCTCCACAAGCTGCATCATATCTTCATCGTCCCTGACCTTAAACGGGTGGTCGGGGAAATCATCAATCAGCTCTAACGGAATATCTCGGATTTTTGAAAGCTGTTCTTCATCTCTCTGTGCCTGCGTGGTAAATAAATCATCGAGCTTCGTGAGAGTGAAGTCGCTCTTTCTTCCTGCCATCGGCTAACACCTCCTTTGTAAATTCAGCGTATGCCTTAGACACTGTGCTGTTTGGCTCATAAGCATAAATGCTTTTGCCTTTGGAAGAAGTTTCTGCGGCTTTTACGGCAATCGGGATTTGTGTTCGATACATTCTTATCTGATTACCGAAGTTTGCCCTGAGTGCTTCCACCGTACTCTTTGCAAGGTTTGTTCGGCTATCCACCAAGGTAAGCAGCATACCGTCTATCTTAATATCCGGATTGATATACTTCTTTACTTTTGAAATGGTCTGCACAAGCTGTGTCATACCCTTTGCAGGCAAATACTGAGCCTGAACCGGAATGATAACACTGTCTGCCGCCGATAAAGCATTGAGAGTAACCATACCAAGTGAAGGCATACAGTCTATAATTACATAATCATATCTGTTCTTCACTTGACTCAGATAATTCTTGAGTGTAGTTTCTCTGCTCATTGCGTTTACAAGGTTAAATTCCATTGCTGAAAGCTCAAGGTTTGCCGGAACAAGGTCAACACCTTCTTCGTGATGCAGGATACCAACCATAGGGTCTGTCATCGTTTCATTGATTACATCTGTGAGTTTCGTTGCAAGCGTGATACCCAAGCCGTCTGTATCCTGCCAACCAAGACAAGTCGTTAAATCGCCCTGCGGGTCTGCGTCTATGAGCAATACTTTCTTGCCCTGCATTGCAAGCCCGACTCCGAGATTAACTGTTGTGGTGGTCTTTCCGACTCCGCCTTTCTGGTTACATACGGAAATCGTTTTGCAGTTTGACACTTCTTTTTGCCCTCCTTTCTGAAATTCATAGCCACCGCATTATGGCTATGTACCTGACCGACTCATTTCCTAATCGGTCATAGCAATATTTGTTCTCAACACCCCTTGCCAAGCAAAATGCTTATGGGAAGTCACTAAGGAACAGACTGCTTATCTGTATCATAGGATTCTAACCTCTGCCGGGTACTCCGCCAGCTCCGTAGAGAAGTATCATTATCATTCTGACTGTCATCGCCATATCAGGAGCAACCTGATACTCATAGCCGGAATTCTCGCTATTCTGAAATACAGAAATCACGGCGTACCTGCTAAAGTGGCTATCATCAGAAATAAAGTCTTAGTGAATGACTTATTCAATTTTCAAGCGAAAAGGCTTCCGTTTTTGCTATCTGGAATGAACCCCTTCACTCATTTGGACAAAGGGGTATGAAATGCACACCCAAAATCGCCGCTTTTCCGAAAATTTTTTTGAAAAATTTTTTGAAATAAAAAAAGCCGCCTGCTCCGGTTAGGAAACGGCAAAACACGTTCTAAATGTATTCAATTTTCAATTTCTTTTTCTTTGCTTCAAGCACTTTGCAGAGGACATCATCTACTGCATCGGTGTATCGTCCCTGAGCTGCTAAATTGTTCTTCAGTTCAATGAGCGATTGTATCACTCGGCTTCGTTCTTCTTCATTTAAGTATAGATGATAGGTTTTCTCTCTCATTGGCTGTCCCTCCATCTTTCAAATGTATTTTTGATTATCTCTACATCTTCCTCTGTATCAGAAGAAATAAATATATGTACGTTCTGAAAAGCTCTTTTTAGGCTGTCGGCATAATCCAGTTCAGTGCCTTTCATCGGCAGTTTAATCAGTCTTATTCCTCGTTGCTCACACATATATGCTTTCATTATTTCTATATTCTCGTCAGCACTTCCTGACTCAATAGCCAACTTTTCTGAAGGTATGTATGTTTCAAGCGGAACTCCAAGCAATCGGTCAGAACCAAGTTCTGCTTTCAAACCTTTCTTATTAGAATAATAGCTAACAGCCAAAGCAGGAAATAGAGATAAATATTCTTGCTCACAAATTCGGCAGCCTTTATTCAATATCGTCCTTTCATTTATCTTCATACTCCATGAATGACCGTGCCTGCATTTCCACCACGCTCTCTTTGCTGAAGTTCGTGATACCTCTGTCGGCTTCAATTTATTCTGTTCATAATCCCATTCACTGAGAAGCTGACTGTCCGTTGTCGCCAAATCATTATATCCGGCAAGGACTTCTCTCTCTGCACAAACGGGGCATACCGTACCTTTCACACGGGCATTGACAACGGATTTCCACTCATTACCGCATTTTCTGCACTTCCACCAGACGTTTTTCCTCGACTTTGCATTTACTTCATCAGGTTTCAAAGGCAAGTTCTTCTCCGACCACTCCGAAGCAATTTCAGGGTGTGTTGTCTGCAAATCGTTAAACCCTTTCGAGAATATGTACCCACTGCAATACGGGCATTTACTCCCACCGGAACGGATAGAAATAAGGGTGTTCCACTCTCTGCCGCAATCCTTACACTTCCACCACGCCTTACGATTGGCAAAGACCGTAACCTGAGTTGGAAGTAACGGATAATTTCTGTCCGACCACTCGGCTGCTATATCCGGCAGAAGCGTTGCAAGGTCATTAAATCCTGCCAACACTTTATTATGGGAGCAATACGGGCAACCTGTTTTATTTATTGTCCTGCTCTTAACGGCTGCTTCCCACTCGTGACCTTTCTCGCATCTCCAAATCACTTTCTTATGAGAACCAATAGAAACCTCTGTCGGTTTTATCTTATTCTTTTTTGACCACTGCTTTGCCAGTAACGGCTCTAATGTCGCCAAATCGTTAATACCTGCAATCACTCTCGCACCGGAACATATCGGGCATTTTTCTCCATTAGAACGAGCCTTAACGCTTGTCTGCCATTCGTGACCGCAAGCACCTCTCCACCATACTTTTTTATTTGAACCGAAAGTAATGTCATCAGGTGTAAGCGGTAAGTTCTTCTCCGACCACTCCGAAACAAGCTCCGGGTGTACTTCTGCTAAACTGTTGTTCATAGCCAAACCTCAACCTCCTTGTGCTTAGAGTATATGAAGTTTTGGCTTTATCTTGTAGTTTGCGAATATCCGTATAAATAGAAAAAGCCCTTTGAGAAAAGGATTTCTCCTCTCCCAAAGGGTAGTTTAACTTTTACTTAGAATTATCTTTTTTAATAACTAAGTTATAATTGCTATCATAATACAGTCCAAGTTCTCTACACATTCTATCGTTCACATTATCTAACGCTTTCTTATATTCTGCATACGTTGGAGACAGAACCATTAAATTAGGAATGAATATATCGTTATATCCTTTATTTTGTAACTCTTTCTGCATTTTTCTCTGTGCAATAAATGCTGGATGGTATTTCATTATACCGTTTTTCATTTTAGCACCTTTCCATACTTTTTCTTTTAGTCTTTCATATTCACTTTCACTCATATCACGATAATAGGCTATCATCTCATCTGCGGTTCTGGTTTCTTGTGCAATCCCACCTATCATCTTCGCACCTATTCCCATAATAAAAGGAACTTTCAATGTCGTTTCATCGCAATATTCTAATATATTCTGTAGTGCCTGCTTCTGTTCCAGAGTCTTCAACCTTACATTAAGAAATGGTTTGAAATGACTTTTAAAATAATCTCCCCATTCTTTTCCCGGTAGCAAAGACTCAATTGCATTTTCAACGGTTTGATAATCAAGTGCCTCATTTGCTTTGTCTGCGTCACCATCATCTATAAATTGCTTCAAAGCTTCAAGTTCTGAGTCTTTTAAAACTTTTTCCTGCACTTTTTCTTGATAAATACGAAGAAGAATACTTTTGTCGCCAGTTTCCAAAAGGCTCTGTATGTCTTTAATACTAATACCGAGTTTTCTATATACTGAAATCTTTTTTAAAGTTTCAACATCTTGTGCAGTATAGTTACGATAACCATTGTTATCTTTATCCACTGACAGCAATCCTTTTTCTTCATAATACTTAACTGCACGCTTTGTCATTCCAACCTCATTTATAATTTCATTTAATAACATCCGATGCACCTCCTTATGATTTATGTTGATAGTATAAGCGTATACGCTGCGTGCAGGTCAAGAGTTTTTCGTCTTTCTTCTAAAAATGGGCAATCCCGATTTCAGGACTGCCCATTCATTCTGCTAATTATGCGATTTTTTCTTGCTTGCACCGATTTCTGCATCAATTGATGTAAGTTTGATGTAAATCGCTGTTTTTTTAGTTTTTTATCAAATGAAGTACGTCCCGTCTATTCGGTAAAACGGTACATCTTTACATCATCTTAATAGAGCTTTGCACCTGCTGGAATATGGTCATCAACCATCAGAAGATGGAGCTTTTCTTCGCCTTCTTCTTCGTGGATAGCACTGAGGAGCATACCGCAAGAGTCAATGCCCATCATCGCTCTCGGTGGAAGATTTGTGATAGCGATAAGAGTCTTTCCAACCAGTTCTTCCGGCTCATAAAAGCTATGAATACCGCTTAAAATGGTTCTGTCTGTGCCTGTTCCGTCATCAAGAGTAAACTGTAACAGTTTCTTTGACTTCGGTACTGCAACACACTCTTTAACCTTTACTGCACGGAAATCTGACTTGCTGAATGTATCAAAATCAACCATTTCTTCAAACAATGGCTCGACTTTTACCTTAGAAAAATCAATCTTTTCAACCGGTTTTTCAGCCTCTGCTGGAGCTGCTTCGGAAGTCTTGGAAGCTTTCTTATCAGCGTCCAGTGACTTCATTGTCGGGAATTTTTTTAGCATTTCTTCGTTATTCTTCATAACGCTTCGCTGGGCTGTTTCTATTAAATTGTCTTCTCTTCATCATTATTCATGATGAACCATTGTCAAATTATATTTGTTGTCAATTTGATGTCATTTGGTTATTTCTGTTGTCAGATGAAAGGGTTCATAAGCCCTTCTTAAAATACATCCATTGTTGCAGCCAAATGTTCAAATGTTTCCTGTTTTTTCTCCTCGGTCGCTTCGGCATAGATATCCATCGTAGTCTGAATATCCTTATGCCCCATGATCGACTGGATAACCTTCAGGTTGGTTTCTCTTTCACAAAGCCTTGTGCAAAAAGTGTGTCTCAGATTGTGTGCCGAAAAGTTGGGTAACAGCACCGGCTCTCGATGCTCTTTTCTTGCTTCTACTTCTTCCGTCGCATTGTAAGAAGAAGCTATCCTCTTGATTGCCCGATTGACTGACTGCGCATTCATTATATTTCCATAACGGTTACAGAAAATAAATCCTGTCATTCCGTCAATCTCTGCATCCGTCCAGCCTTTCTCTTTCTGTTCTTCCCAGATCATTTCAAAAGCATCCTTCACTGTGTCCAACATGGGAATTGTACGCATACCGGCTTCTGTTTTCGGCGTTGAAATATGATTTTCTGATGCCCTGTCTTCTCCTACCGGATAATACGTCAGATTATGATTGACGCAGATAATCCGCTTCTCATAATTGATGTCTTCCCATCTCAATCCCAACACTTCACCAATACGACAGCCTGTCCCAAGAAAAACCGTAAAGATTGGCCACCAGTGATAATAAATCGGATGCGTGGCAATATATTCCATAAATGCTCTCTGCTGTGGAATTGTCAGTGCATGTCTCACACCGGTTTTCATACCTAAATTTTTCTTTAATTCTGCCATGACACCATCCGAAGGATTTTTTCTGATAATGTCATCCCTCACTGCCAGTTGAAAAGTCGGATGCAGTAACGTATGAACTGTTTCCAATGTATTGAACTGCAATTCTTGTTTCTCAACCAGATAATTATAGAATTGCACTACATCTGAATACTTGATTTCTGCTATATTCCGCTTTCCAAATGTATCTCGCACAAAGCGGTCATACATATACAGATAATTGCTCTTGGTCGTCGGTTTCAGATTGTTTTTGAGACTCATGTAACGGTCAAATACAAAATTTACAGTAGCCTTTCCGGCAACATAGATATCCAGACCGTCCATCTGATCTTTCATGAGTTGTGCTTCTTTTTCCCGAAGCGTTACAAGGTCTTGTGCATAAACATACTTACGTCTTCCAAGTGGGTCCGTATAAGTATATACATACCTCTCATCGGAACGTCTCTGTGATTCACCTTTCCGCAGGACTCTGCCCCGCAGATCTTTTCTTGTCTGTGCCATATAAATCCTCCTTCAAATAAAGGAAGGACTCCATATTATTCAGGTCTGTTCAAAACTTTCTCCAGTCCCTGCAAGACAACTTCTGTCACAGTCATTTTGTGTTTGTTGGCATAATCACAGATACACTTATACATAGAATCTTCCACCCGGATACTCAATACTTTCTTTTTTACATTTTCCGATTTTGGTCTCCCTGTTCTCGCCATATCTGTTCTTATTCCTCCACATCCACATTATAATTTTCGTATGACAAAAAGTCAATCCCTGTTTTTCGCCCTTCCGCAAGTTTCTTCTGTTTTCTACGCAATCCGAAATGTCTCCAGATATTTCTCAAAGATCTCACAATTTACAAGCGCAACTTTATCAATCTTGTACACTGCTTTCGCCTCTTTTGCCAGCTCTTGGAATTTTGTCAGCCCAATGCTGTAAAGTTCTGCCCCTTCCTGATAACAGACAAATTTCTTGGCTATTTTCTTTGTCTTTTCTACATCTTTACGTGCATATCCCATACACGACACCTCCTTTTGTGCATGAAAAAAGCAACTACCCTATTTTTTTCATAGACTAACTGCTCGTGTTAAGTTCCATATTCAGTTTTATTCTATAAATCCGACAGTGAAATTCGGTCATATGCGCCATTTTTCTTATCTTCCGGATGTGGTTCCAGTCCGATAATTGTAATATCTTTCTGGTCTGGTCCATAAACCCAGTACATTCTCATTGCGCCACTGGTTTTATTTTCCAGATATGATTGCCACACTTTCATTCCATAACGTCTGGATAATGGCTCTATTTCATGGGTTTGAAGACTCGGATAACCAGGATCAGCCGACAACAGCTTTAAAGCCTTTCCCCATTTTTTATACAACTGTTCTTCCTTCTTTTTTATATTACCGGAACGATATTTCTCCTGCAGATCTAACCAAAGTTCCTGCATTTCAGGAATTCCCATTCGTATATTAAAATTCATCTCTTATTCCTTTTAAAAATCTGACAGGTCAATAGCCGGGGAAACATCGCCTCTCTTAAAGTTACTTACTGCATGATCCATATCTGCCAGAGTTCTGGCTGAAATGCTCTCTGGCACTGCCAGTTCCCGAGGTTCCAGAATAATGCAACCATTTCCATATTCTTTTACATTATAATACTGATAAGCAGCTCCTCTGAGGGTAATCCTTTTTTTATTGTCCAGATGGGCAACATAATCTTTCATTGCTTCCATTATCAACACCTCCTACTCAAGTATTTTGTGTGGGAAATCCCACCTCTTATTATTATAAGACGCTTTTCAGTATTATCTGTCAATCTACTTTTACTTACTCCTGATACTTGAAAGTATTCATGCACCGGCAGACGGCAGGTGGCAGATAGGGTATCTATAAAAATCTGTATTTGCTTCGATGACTCTGCCACCCATCATTCTTTTAATCGAATACTATTCTCCTGCTTTTCATTTACTTGGTACTCCAACTCATTCTTCATTCGGCTTCTCACATCACGCATTGTTCGCCCGGATATTCCCTGCTCCTTTGCCTTTTCGTCTAATTCCCTGATTGAAATTTCTTTTTTATCAGCAAGCAGTTCCCTGATCAATTTTCTCCCTCGCTCCAGCTTTGTTTCTGTTGCTTTTCCTTCTTTCCCATCTAACAATTCATCTGCTGAAATCTCATAGGCTCCCACCCATCGGAAACCTTCTTCGTCTCCCAGTTTAAACGCCATTGTCTCCCCCGGTGGCGCAAGAGAACTTTTTTCATGAATCAATACCCTTGTGGTTGGATCTTTTCTTACTTTCCCGATGAAAATCAAGCTTCGTACTGCTGCCATAATATCAATAGAACCAAGTCCTCGATACGTGCTCTGCGTCCCGGAAGATTTGTTCAGATGTCCGATCAGCACAATAGCACACCCTGTCTTCTCTGCAATCATTCCCAGTTTTCGGAACACCGGGCGCACTTCATTTGCACGGTTCATATCCACATCTGCTCCTAAAAACGCCTGTACCGGGTCTATGATAACCAGCTTGGCATTGTTCTCCCGGATTGCTCTTGCTATGCGTTCATCGGCAAGGGTCAGCGGTATGTCCCTGTCATCAATGACAAGCACTCGTTCAAGGTCTGCGTCCGCTTCTATCAGTCGGGGCTTGACGGTATCGCCCAGACCGTCCTCGGCAGTTTGATAGATGATATTGAAAGGCTCAAGTGTCTCCATACCGGGCAAAGGCTTTCGATTGGTGCAAGCCGCCGCAAGGCGCATGGCAAAGTAGGTCTTGCCCTCGCCGGGATTGCCCTGGATAATTGTCAGCTTTCCAAATGGGATATAGGGAAACCATAGCCATTCCACGCTCGTCAGCTCCACATCTGCCATACGGAGCATTGGGACAGGCTGGGCGG